>Ga0206125_10002241_pt1 | contig 20812 bp, 23 predicted proteins | sample Helgoland_Spring_4_FD_148598 | JGI IMG/M metagenome (GOLD analysis project Ga0206125, IMG submission 148598) | Pelagic subsurface seawater microbial communities from Kabeltonne, Helgoland, North Sea - Helgoland_Spring_Bloom_20160331_1 | ecosystem: Environmental > Aquatic > Marine > Epipelagic ... | reverse complement strand
TGCTAGTATTGGTTTTACATCTAAGTGTGGTACTATGTTCTCAATCCAATCATTGACCCAAACATCTGCTCCACCACCAATTAGTGAACCACCACCTGTACTATAATATACGTCGTATTCCATTATCTATTTATAATCTTAACATTGACTTGTAAATCGGTATTTGATACTGAATTATTTGTGATTGTAATTGTTCTGTCCTCTGGTCCAAAGTTATTATCATTTGCATTCTCTTGTAGTTGGAATTGGAAATAATATGTGCTAGCGGCTGATAGTGTAATTGAGTTAGCATAACTACCATATGTTCCTGAACTTGTTCCACCCCTTACTTGTAATCTTGATGTTGCGTTATCGCCAGCTGATGGTTGTTGACATTGAATTGTTGTATTACCACTACCATTTGCAAGAGTAATTGACTTTTCTGCTGATGTAGCATTTTCGTTTGCACTTGGGTCTCCGTCAGGTATATGTAGATTGAAATCTGCTGGAACATTTGACCAAGCTGTCGCTGGTGCTGCTGTGGTTACGACTAAATTAGATGAATCTGCTCCATTTGCTACTGCGTTTTCACCTCTAACTTTAAATGTATATTGTGTTGAAGAATCTAAACCTGTAAAAGTAAAGTCTTCTGTTTGACTTGTATTGTCTAATCCACCACCTGCAAAAGCACTACCACCACCACCATCTGCAACTGATGTTCCTACTGAACTACCATCTTTATAAAATCTTATTGTTCTTGTTACTTGTGTATTACCCGTAGCCCTTACAACAACATTATCTGTTCCGATACTTTGTGCACCAAGTGATAAGTTACTTGGAACTATTGAACGAACATTTGCTACGACACCACTACTATTTACACTCATAATATCATCTGCGGTATCATCAAAATAAAACTTGACGCCTGTTCCACCACTATCAACAGCGGCAGTATCTCCGTTAAATACACTTGTTCCTGATGTAGCTACATATATTATATCAGCATTGGTTAAATCATTATCAATATAATCATCAACGTGGTATGTTTCTGTTCTTGCACTAAAACTTGTATTGGCTGACATATTTGTTGATGAATTTTCTGCAGCTTGAATCATTTGATTTGAACTCCAAGCTTGTGGTGCGCCAGCGTCAGTCAAATATTTAATTACGTGAGCATTTCTCGTTCCGTATGTTCCACTACCTGCTGAGAAAGTTAGTCCATAAAATTCTCTCATCTCAATTGCAGCTGCACCAAAACCTTCAGTTTCTTCAGTAGAAGTAATACCAGAAAAAGAAGCTGCTGCTCCATTAAAATCTAACATAGCTGTTGTTGAATTACCAAGTTCAACACTAATTGCTGCTGCTGACATTGAAACTCCTGCTGCGAATGCTGGTAAAGCCATTATTTATCCTCTAATTCTTTGACTCGTCTTGTCAATTGTTGTATTGAATCAATCAAGAATGGTATTACTTTTTCATACCTGATACCTAGATATCCGTCTTTCATTTCACCAACAATATTAGGTAATACTTTTTCTACCTCTTGTGCGATTAATCCATAATCTTTGTGTTTTAAATGACTAAATGGTGACGATTCATCCCATTCATATTTTACTGGTCGTAATTGATTTATGATTGATAATCCGTCATCAATTGTAATCACATTATTTTTAAGTCTTTCATCTGATGAATAATATGCCGTGATATTTCCTGTTGCTGCGATATCACCATTTACAAATAATTCATTATCTGAGTCAAGTTCTAAACCACCAATGGCCATTCCACCCTCGACGAATAAATTACCTCGTGAGTCAGCTGATGTTTCTCTAATAAACATATCACCAACAATTTTGTTGTCTGCACCAAACGTAACGTGTTGGTTTGCTCCTGCATATGTTTGGAAACCTAAACCATTTAATCTTACTTTTGGTAGGAATTGTGTACCTGCAATAGGCGTTCCCGTAAACTTCAAGTGGAATTGATTACCATCTCCGTGGTCTGCATTTATTTGGTCATATCCTGTTCCACTCAATCTTAATAAAAAGAATCTTTTGTTTATAATAGCATTTGGTATTGTTACACCCGATTCACCTGCTTCCGTCAATACATCACTATATCTGTGTGCAGAAACTAATTCTGCTTGTCTTGTGTCGTTTGTATCACTTTGGAATAATTCTATTTTATATTGGAATTGTGCTTTGTCTCCACCAGCGTCCAAATCATCAAAGAAAACTACAAAATTACTAAACGCTAATTCAACAACATTATTTGCTTCACCACTATCTATCATAGTATTGTGACTTGAACCTGTTGCTGATGATATTATTACTGAAGTAACAGTGCTAGCGTCTGTTGCTCTGACAAAGAGTTGATTTGTTCCCCAAGCAGCTACACCTGATGTCAGACCTGTTCCACCTACACCAATACTCGCTTCTGTTGTTGAACCGGCTGTACAAGTAATTGCTTTTTTATCTACATTATTAGTGTAATCCGTTGGGTCATCATAACTTTGTGAAGTATTTAGTTTCAATATTTGAACATCTGCTGCATCGGCGATGATACCCTCTCTTTCAATAACTATTACCGCACCTTCTGCTCTATTACCTCTACTACCACTAAGTTTAGCCCTAACTTCTTTCTCATCACCACCTTGGAAAGTAGAACCACTCACTAATATTTGGTCACTTCCTTCATCTAATATAATTGAGTTATCCTCAGACTTTAATTGAGTTGAGTCAATTGTCCAACCACCAATTTCACCTGCAGTTGCGGTTACGGTTCCTGAAAATGTAGCGTCTCCGGCATTGTCCAATGAAATTACCGTACTATCTGTTGAACCTTGTCTGTTTATAATTTCTAAGTTTCCAGATGAATCTATTTCTAACCTTGATTTGTCATTTCCAACCACACCAACTCTAAGTGAATTTGTTAAAGATGCTAATGAAGTTCCACTCGCATTATCAATACTAATACCCGTAGATTCTATCTTGACTCTGGCTGCCATAGATGAACTTGCAGAGTTTAAATAAGAACCACTAATACTACCACTAATGTCTGCTAATGATAATCCAACATTACCTAAAGTTGTATTGGTATTTAAAGTATTACCTGTTGTTAAATCTGTTCCACCAATTGTTACGGTTCCTGCAAATCCCGCGCTTCCATCTGATGTATTGACAAAGAAAACTTTACTATGAATACCAGAAGTTCCAACCGTCAAATCTCCATTGTTACTTGCAAAACCTGCTGTATCTTTTGTTCCTGTGAATATAGAATCTTCATCAATAGTCATTCCACCAATTTTACCTGCTCCAGCGGTTATACTACCTGACATTGTAATTCCATCAGCTGATGCGGATAGTACCGTAACATCGGCTGCGGTTTTTATTGAAAGTCCATCACTACTCATTGATATATGATTATTTGCAATAGCTCCAATTCTTGTTATTGCTCCGAATGATGCTACATCTGTATTATTGTCAAATACTTGTAATTTGTCTTGACTCAATATTACTTTATCGTTGTTATTTGTAGAATTTCTTAATGTTATTGTTCCACCCGTTATAATAGAATTTGCTCCAAATGATGCGACACCTGCACCACCTTGTGTTATAGCTAATCCACTTGAATCGACAACTGCTTTATTATTGGTATCTTGGAATATACTTACGGTTCCATCTGCAATTCTAATACAATCATCTGTTGATGTTGAAGTTACTGCTGCTCCTTCACTCCCAATAACTGATGTTGCTCCAAATATTGCTCTAACTTGATTATTTTCTGTTATTGTAACTCCGTCACTATCTACAACTACTTTATCATTTGAACTATCTTGAATTGCTACTCCACCGCCAGGCGATAATACAATAACATCATCAGTTGCTCCGTGAGCACCACCAATAGTCCAAGTAGTTCCTCGTAGTTCTGCCATTGTTGTGGTGTTGTCTATAAATCTAATACTTGTTCCGTCAATCGTTATGTGTTCAGTTCCGAGTGTTCCAACAGTAACGTCTTGGGTTAAAAATGCTTTTTCTGTAAATAACCCAAATCCAGCTGCACTTCCAACTTTTGAAGCTGCCAATCCTGATAAATCACCAAGTCTTGCTTTTAATTCTGTATCGTAAACACCCGAACCTGTTCTTTCAATGATATCAATATATGGTGTTGCTAAATCTCTTGGATTTGCATTTAATCTTATGTAACCACTACCACTTACACCTGTCGATACTAAAACTTGACCAGGTTCGTAACTACTTGATTGACCAAAGGCTTCACCTCTAAATCCTTCTGAACCTGTGGCTGCTATTGTTGAACCACTAAATGAACGAGTTACAAATAATAAACCTGATTGATTGTTATCATCGGTTGATAATCTTGAACTACTATGGACTCTCATATATTCTGTGTTGAAACCTGTACCACTAACTTTTTTAGCGATTACAACTTCACCTATGGTGAATCCACTTACATTTGCAACACTTGCTGATAAGTCATTAATACCCATAGTCGAACCTGTAACCATTGTAGCGTTTGCTATATGTAATTGTCCACCTACCGCATTTACACTTTCTTTTTCAAAAGTTGTTGTGGATAATGTTCCACGAATTTTTGCATTTTCTGCTTCTATCAATCCATTTTGTTCAGTTGATATTCTTACACCTTTTAGTCCACTAACGAAATCACTTGATTCTATTTTTGAATCAGTAATTGTGAATCCACCGATTGTTCCGCCTGTTGCGGTTATATTAGCTGCGGTGACTACTCCGGCATTGGTTACTTTAAATACCGAACTTGCACCTAATGCAATTCCGTCTGTTCCAATATGAACACCTGCATTACTATCAGTTAAACTTGCTTTTGCTCCAATTTGAATTTTTTTATCATTTGAAGCTATTTTTACTAAAGTTGTCCCACTACCTACTGATAAATCATTTGCTCCTATGGTGAATCCACCAATAGTACCACCTGTTTCTGCCGTGATAACACCAGTTAGTGTTACATCTCCAGATTCATCTACAACAAAACTACCATTACCTGCATTAAGTCTACCACTTCCTGATAAATGGAAGTTACTTGAACTAATTGTTAGGTTTCCTTCACCTGTACTTGAGTTTGTTGTAGAACTTGAAATGAATGCGCCTGCTGAAAGTGCTCCGTCCTTAGATTCATTTCCAGAACCAAGATGGAATGCTGATGAACTCATCTTTAGATTACCATTTGAACCACTAACAAAATTTGCTTGACTACCTAAAAAGAAATTAGATGAACTGATAATAATATTTCCATTACTACCACTAATAAATTGTCCCTCTTTACCAAGGAAAAACGTATCTGTTTGAATTTCAAACTCAGATGGAGTTCCTTCTGCATTTGTTTTAAATTTTAAAAATCTATTTGTGTCTCCGTGAGCGTCTACTATTTCTAATCCAACACCCTCATAGGTTTCACTTGCACCTATCTGACTTTGTACCGACCCACTAAATATTATAAATCCACCAAGACTATTACTAATGGTATCGTCAAATCCATCATATCCGATAGACCTCATATAAGCAGAACCACCATGCAATTCAATACCACTTCCTGTCGTACTACCCAAGAATATTGAACCCGTTACTAATCCAGAGTCACTTCCTGTTCCTTGTGCAAATACTTCTGGTGCTCCGTCAAATATTACTGAAGCGGATGTCTCTGCTTGGAAGTTTGATTTGTTATTATTGAAGTCATAAAATTCTGTATAGAAGTCAAATCTTTGTCCTCGTTTGACTGGCTTTGGCATAGGTAGTAGTGTTCTGAATGAAACTGGATTAAAGTTCTTTTCGAAATATGGTGTTAAAGAAACATTTGCTAATTTAAAATTACCTGCTTTTACTCTAAATCCTAATTTAGCTTCTGGTAAAACTGCTGCCTTGTTGTGTGTTTTAAAATAATTAAATACTCCATCAATTCTACCCTCACTTCTACCTACCATACCCTCAAAGGTGTGGTCAAGTCTTCCTAATGATACTTCTGAAGCTGTTGGTGAATTAATTGAACCTGTTAAAAATACTTCTAATTCTGCTGTTTCCGATATATCACCTTTAGCATCTGCTTTATTAGACTTGTTAAAGTAGGTATCGAATGAAACCATATAATCTTCACCTCGTTGTAATCCATATGAAGTTTTTGTTACGAAAGTAAAATCACTACCCGTTATTGTTCCAAATTGTGCATTTGAACCACTAAGTAAAACACTTGCTGCTATATCATCTTCACCTTGTGTAGCTGATGCTGAATTAGATGAAGTTACCCAACCATCTTCTATAATTGATTGTGTATGATAAATTCCAATAGTTTCAAATCCTGTAACACCTTCAGGATTAATAAGTTGATTCTGTCCGTCTAATACGACTTCACCAATTTTTTCGTAATCTCCTTGACTACCCTTTTCTTTTGTAAATATTTTTGCTTTATAAACATCACCACTAAATGTTTGTAAATTACTATATTGTATATCTGCGTATGATTTTTTAAATGTACCAGAAGTATTTGGTTTCACTACGGTTTTTTCATAAGTGATAGAAAATGTAAAATTATTTAATGGAACTGCTCTTGTCTGCCCATCACTTTTTCTTGTAATCTTGTAAGGTGGCATTACAACATTTGTTCCATTGACAACTTTTGTAATCTTCTTTTCATAAGTTGTAGGTTTTGTAAATTCTGAATCAGGGAATAAAGTGCTATCTACTGATAAATGTGGATTTGTAATTGTTAATACTGCACCTTCTAAGAAACGAGTTGCTTTGTTAGCAGGATGATTTGCTCCTGCAGCAAGGGTATTGATAATCATCAAGTTTTCAGTTGATGAAGGTGGTGTAGTTATAGGACTACCCTGCTTAGAAAGAGTATTACTTTGAACTACATCTATTTCATCTTGAAACTTTGGCATTATAATTCTCTCTCTTGACTTGTAGTATCTCTTTGTGGTTGTCTAGCTGCATTTCCTGCTCTTTGTGTCTTAGCTTTTGTAGTTGTTGGTGTTGATTCTTCTTCTGAATCATCTATATCTACACTTGGATTTTTAATTTGTACTTTGTTAATTACTGGAACACTTATAAAGTCAGGTAATTCTTCACCGATTCCAAAACTATCTGGTTCTTTGAAATCTTCAAAATCACCGACATCACCTTTTGTTTTATCAAACTCCTCAAATTTATCATCAGCTTGATTGTCTCCAACTATATCACCCGTACCTAAACCTGCGTCTGCAACTGCTGAGAATCCTATTCCATCACCTGTCATTGTAGCTGTTCCTTCTTTTGTTACAAACATAATATCTACATCTGAAGGTAATTCTATTTGACCCTTGACTTGTTCTGCGACAGTCATTCTTGGTGGTGTAAAAAATTCTATATTTTCTGTGTTTGGTAGTGATGTATTTATGTCTACTAAACCTGTAAGTCTTACATTATATGTATCTTGAAATTCTTCTGGAACATCTATAAGGTTTGGATTAAGTTCTCCCAATATAATAAGTCTACCAACACCATTTGATACATTTGATGCTGTTTGCATAGTTACTTTTAATTTTTTTGATTTTGGACTTTTTGGAAGTGCATAATGAAATATAGGTTGTCCTGATGAATCTAATAATTCTGTTTTTAATTCAACTTCAGGTTTCAATAATTTGGAACCCTCTATTTCAAAATAAGAATTACCACCAGGTAACACACTTGGAAACCTTGATATGTTAAAGTATTGAGAAACGACTAATGGGCCGAGTGATGCTTGTTCTTCAAGAAAAACATCAAACCTTTCCAAGTTTAGTTTCTTTACTTTTCCTCTTCTAAATATATTATTGACATTTGGCATAAATTTTTCTCTTATATATAAATATCAAAATTTAAAATTTACATACTTATTAATATGTATAAGGTGTGTATAAGATGAGTAAAAAGAAAAGATATAATTTTACGCTAGATGAAGACTTAATGTCTTGGTTTAAACTATATTGTAAAGAGAATAGATTGACTGCTTCCGCAGCACTAAATAATCAAATTTTTAAACTATATAGACAAACCGGTGTTTCAAAACAATTAAATGTTTTATCGAGTAAATCTGACTGATGAACTTCCGTTTGTCTTTTTGATTTCTAATAGTGTATCAACAAAGTCTCTCATAGTTTCTATATGGGATACTACAAAAGTAAATTGAAATTGTGTTTTTAGATATTGGAACAATTGTGAAACTGAATTTAAGTTTTCACTATCCATTGTTCCCCAACCCTCGTCTATTGCCAAAAAGTTACTTTGTGGTAAATTACTTACATTCATCAATCCAATACGAATAGCTAATGAACTAATAAATCGTTCCATACCACTTGATAATTCCAATGGCCATATTCTATCATCATCATATACGATGTGAGTATCTATTTGCTTTCCATCCATATTAAACACAATACTAAAGTCAACTATCTGTGCAAGAATATCATTTACAGCGCCCTCTACGGTAGGTAATGATTTACTGATTAAATCATATGGAACTCCGTCTCGTTTGATTGCTTCCAATAGATATTGATATGCCTGATAATCACCCTCAAGTTCTTCTACTTTGTCAATGTTATCGTTGATTTGTTTTTCGTTTGTTTTCAACACTTGTATATTTCCGTGTATTGTGGTAATATGTGTTGATAAGTCTGATGCGTCATCATCTAATAAATACTTCTTAGATTTTAAGTCTTCTATTTGTTTACCAATACCTTGATTATAAACTACATCGTGTTGTTGGTCTATTGACTTCTGTATTTCATTAGTGACTAATGTTAATTGATTTTCTAAATTATCATTTCTTTCTTGTAGATATTTTAGATTGGACACTAAGTGAGTATGTCTTGATTCACCTTCTACTTTTGATTGTCCTAAATCATCTAAATCTTTTTTAAATGCTCGTATCTTAAACATCGTTTGTATTTTGTCATCCATACGAGATTTCTTTGTTAAATATTTTCCTGCTAACTCTTTATCTTTTTCCAATGTCTTCTTGGTTTCCATAGCATCTAATGTAAATGGATTACTCATACAATGGTCACAATCTTCGTTATATGTTAGATTACCGAGTTTTTCAATCTTGTCTAATTTAATTCTTACATCTGCTTTTAGATTATCTATTTCGACTTGGAATAAATCTCTTTCTTCTTCAAGTTTTTCTAATTGTGCATATTTCTCTTGAACGTTATCTTTTTCATATGTTGCTATCTTATTTTTAATATCAGTTAGTAATCTTTCACAATCATATTGTTCAGTAATTGCTCCATCCATATCGTGTCTAACACTTTGTATCATTTCGTTAGTGTCATTCTTTTCAGATTCTAATGTCTTGGTGTCTCTAATGGTATTATCTACTGGCTTTAGTTTCTTGACTTCTTCTTCTATATCATCTTGTAAAGAATTTATTTTACTTTTCAACGATTTCTCTTGACTTTGTAATTCTTTTTCCTTAGATTCTAATATGATGAGTTCGTTAGTAATTTGTGCCAACTCTGAATCATAGTCTGCTTTCTTAAAGTCTGTCAACAAAGCATTTACTTCTCTGATATCTTCATTTGCCTGTATCCATAATTTATCAAATATCTTTAATCCCATAAACTGAGATAACAATTCTTTTCTTTCTTTCTGTGTTTTATTGATAAACACCGTAGAATCGTTTTGACTTGACATTGATGTTAAGATAAAGTCTTCAAAATCTCCAATGACTTTTTTAATATTTAATTGTGTGGTTCTTCTTTGGTCTCCATTAAGACTAACTTCAACGCCTGTTTCATCAACAAACCAAAAGTTAATATCTACTTTGACGTGACCACTTCTTAAATTCTTCTTACCTATTTTTTCAATAAAGTAATCAACACCATCAATCTCAAAATTTAATTTACAATACAAATTAGTTTTTGCCGTATTGATAATATCTGATGCTCTATTTGCTCTTGTAGATATGTCAAACAAACAAAATGATAACGCATCTAACAATGCTGATTTACCACTTGCGTTTGGTGCAAACAATCCAACAATACCATTTAACTTAGTAAAGTCAACTACATTGTCTTCACCATAACTAAATAAATTACTAAATTCAAATTTCTTTAATTTCCAATTTACATTTCTTTGGATGTGCTCTTCTGGTATGACTTGATTTACTTCCTCAAGAACTTTCTTAACCTTAATCATAGTGTCTTCATCAACCATATAATTGTTATTTAGATATTCTTGAATTAAACTGAATTGATAGTCCACACTCGTTACATCACCAATATTAATTTTCTTATCACGAATCTTTTCTGTTGATAACCCATCAACTCTCGTAATGACTGATTCTTGAATGTTTGCCATTTTCTGAATCTTGGTCATCAATCGTTTTAGTTCTGCTGGCTTAGTATTTGATACTCGTATTCTTATTCTTGGTTTATCAGGAAACTTAGGTAGTTCTGGTAATTTACCATTATCAATGTCAATTGTATAATAACCATACTCATTTGGTATTTCAATGTATTTCGATTTTCTCTTTGGGACATCCCATAATAAATAACCTTTACCGACATCTTCTCCGTGATTTTGTTGAACCAACGAACCACAATACGCAATAGTTTCTTCTTTATTAACAAACTGACGTTTATGAATATCACCAAGTAATCCTAAATCATATCCTTTAAATTTATTTATATGAACATCTGATGGTAATTTGAATCCTAAATCTGTTTCTGCTTTATCAACTGTTCCGTGAAATAACACGATTTTAGTATCATCGTTTTTAACATCTTTTGCTTTGATATAATCTTTCTCTTTATCCCAAACATCCCACACTATTAAATTAGTATCTGCACATCTATACACACCTGTTTTTTTTAGATAATGTAGATTTGGATGGTTTAGATTTTCTACGATTGGTGTCAAAACATCCATACGATTTCTATTGTTTAGATTAGCATCGTGATTACCAGCGATAATAACTAATGGACATATGTCTGCTAAGTTTTTAAACAACCTTGACAATTGGTCTACTAACTCAGGCGACATCTCAGTCTTTGAGTGTGCAATATCACCACCAATATACGAAATGGCATTCTTTGGATTCTTCCTTACTTCTTCGTAAAGTCCTTCAAATACTTGTTCGTATTCTTTGTGTCGTTGTAAATTTCTGATTTGGATATCACTAATGTGATGTATGTGTTTTAGTTTCCTAAATGGAACCTTCATTTTTGATTCTAACAATCAAACTCCTTGAGTATTTTCTTTACTTCTTTTAACTTATTCTCTTCTACGGTAAGGTCATATGCGAATATGACTCCGTCTTTTTTATACCAATTGTTTTCATTGGATTTTAAAAATTTTTTAATCTTAGCATAGGCATCTAAATCACGAACGTGAACCTTGTATATTCCTTCGTCAATTTGCCAGATATTGTTTTCCATAGAGCTTCATTTCCATTAAAGTTTTAAAGTTCATTGGAATAGCGTTATGAATTTCTTCAATCATTTGATGATAACCTAAATCGTTTGGGTCTTTCCCGTCCAACTTAACAAAGTTTACGGATATACCATTGTCGGAAAACCTTTCAACCATTTGTATAGCATCGTCAAAAGCATCACTATCCAAAACAATAAATATAGAGTTAACTCGTTTTTCGATAATTTTATTTGAAAGTTTAGGTAAAATACTTTTTCCGAACAAAGGGATTGTATTGGATTTAATGCTCATAGCATCAAATACACCCTCTACCAAGATAATCGGTAATGACCAATTAACGTAAAGGTCGAATCCGACTACATCTTTTGGAAATGGTGGGTTCTTATATTTGAAATTTGAGTTATAAAAATCCCTACCGACAAAGTAATTTAACTTCCCATCTGAATCATAACTCGGTACAATAATTCTATTGTTGTATACACCTTCTGAACAATATCCTAAATTATACCTTGCTATATCTTCATATAGTATTCCTCTTTTTCTTAAAAATCTTATTGCGTGTTCTTTAACGATTGACTTATCGAACGGGTCTGATAACGACTTATATTCTTTTGGTAATTGAATGACTTCTGATTTCTTATCATCACCTTTCTGATAAAAAGATACATCTCCGAGCAATTCATTTAGCTCTTTGAAATCATTATATCCCGCGCCAACTTTCTTAAATAATTGATATAAATTATGTCCACCTTGATTACTTACCCAACAATGCCATTTACCCGTTTGGATATTGACTTGTAGTTTTGGTTTGTGGTGTGTGACGAATGGACTCCAATACATATATTCATTGGCTTTACTCAATGTTTGTCCTTTGGAATTCAATACTTTGTCTAATAATTGTATTAAACTTAAATTCATACTTCCAATAGACCCGATTCCCTAGCTTTTAAATCACGAGCTTCTAACTCTTCTTCTAAGTCTAAGTTCTTAATACCTTGACTAATCATCTCTACATCAACTAATGTAGGTGACTTTTCCTTTAAGCCCGTATATTCCGATGAACTTCTAATCTTTTCACCTAACCCATCTACCATTTCAATGTCTAATCTCTCACAAGTCTTAACTTCTGGAACTTCTCCAAAGTTTCTATCCCCACCCTTACAAAAGGTAAGGCTTGAGAGTTCGTGGAACCTGGCTACCATTTCGAGTGATTTACATACACTAGCGTCCTCATCTATACTTATCAAGACTTCATCCACTATACCTAACGCAAAAACGATTTCTAATCTATCCTTTTCTGCCATAAAGGGTTTACCCTTTTTCAATGTAGCTTGTTCGTCATTATTGATGATAACTACTAACTTATCACCTAACTCATTTGCCATTTTTAAATATTCTAAATGACCAACGTGTATCGGGTCAAAGTATCCACTTGCTATAACTATTTTTTCTTTGTTCATTTACTTTTTGTATCCTTGTTCTTTTTCTTACCAAAAATCTTTTCCCAATTTTCATCATACTTCTTTTTATTAGATTTTCTTGGTGCAGAGCCTTTGGTTGTGCCAGAATCAAATATTGATTTCTTTTTGCTCATTAGTCCATCCATTTGCCGTGATTGAATAAGTGCCAACATCTATGACTAAATATCATCCAACCTAATCCAAAATAACTATCAGTTTCATAGACACCTGCATTACATTTATATCTAAACTCTTTATTCATCATCGTCTCCTATCCACTCGTATCCATCTTTGGTGAATTTAATATTTTTATTACCTCTTAATGCATTTCTGTAAGAATTAAACTTAACTCTGTAACCCCATCCAAATTCTTTCATCATATCAAATTTGTTCGTTACACCTTTTTTCTTAATGAAATCAACACATTTTTGTAATCCTTCAGTTTCTCCCATTGGTTTCAAGTCATATACATTTTTCCAACTATTAAACCACTTAGATATTCTTTCTTCCCATATCATATGTTGTGCAAGTTCTTCTGTATTGTAATCGATAGGATTATCTAACATCTCTATAAACTTTTTCTTAAAGTCTTTCTTGTCCTCATATAAGTATGGATAAGGTTTGTCAGAAACACTAACCATTTCAGGATAACATAATTTATTCGGTAATAGATATGGAACACCAACACTAAATCCATCAGTCGTTGATATTGACCAAGCACTATATGTTTCGAACGTTCCGACACCAAACTTCATCGTAGATAAGAAATCCATATATTCATCTCTACCGGCTAAGTTGACTTTCTCATGCCATTCTCTTGAAGGTGATGGGCTTGCCATAGTAGTATAGACTTTGAAGTCCTGTCGTTCAGTCCAAAGTTCGTCCATAGCTTCACAAAACCAAGCCCAACCCGTATATCCTGCTCCTCTATGATTAAAGATAACAGTCTTGTCTTTATATTCTTTTCTAATATTAATTCTATCAACACCAAGATAATGTGGTTGTATAATTTTTTCTAAGTCATCTAATACTTCTTGATTGTAGTGTTTGGATGCTTCGTTAATTGTTAGCTGTTTTAACCAATCTGAATTGACTCCACACTCTTGTTGAACCAATAAACCTGCTACTGATAAATCAATTGAACGAACTGGATTGTTCTTTGGATTTACACGATAGTCTGGCATACCCTCTCCGTATGGTGCATTTTCAGGAACTTCAAACCAATGTGAATAACCAATTATCTTTGGTTCAATGTTTGTTCCGTTGTGAAAACAATTTGCTATTTGTAAAGAGTGTTCTGGTAAGTGTGTGTAAACGATATCCCAATCATTATGTCTCCAATCAATAATCTTCATAAACTCCATCACATTGAAGTGTTGTCGCATAGTATTGATATAGGTTGGTTGTTTATAAATGATTTGTTCTACATTAGGAAAGTTTAACGATTCTACATATTCAGGTATTGGAATTGTAAAATGTATTTTTTGTTGTTTAGACATAAATGGAATTACGTGTCGTAATACCTCTACTAAACTATCTGCTTCTAAATTTTTTCTATAGGTGTAGTTTCCATAAATCAATACTTTGTAATCATATTCTGTTGATTTATCATCTGTCCACTTTTCTATCTTTACTCTGTTATCTTTCATTTAACATCTCCATTAAATCATCTAATTGTAAAACTGCGTATGTTTTACTTCTATTTCTCTTAAATATCAATAAAGGTGTATGCTTACCCGCATTAGTTTCTGTTTGTTCTAATGAACTCCATATATTTAACTTTTCTTGGTTTTTACATTCTACTGAAAAAGGAAATAACTTCCTTGCAGCTGGTGACAAAAGAATATCTTCACCCGAATCACCCATTGTGATTGAACGAACATCATCTTCTTCTAATTGATTGAATTTTTCTAAGATTAAATCTCGGACTGAATTCTGTAACCTTTTACCTTTATTCTTGGCTGAACGACTTTTCATATACTAATAAGTATAAGATAAAACTTCTAAAACATAATTTATTTTATTTAAAAAAGAAATAATTGATTTTGGTGATTTTCAAACATATATATAATTGTAGGTAGGTATTGACAAAGCAAAAGTTATACCAGTATTAGAAATTACCTTTCCATTTTTTACGATATTCTTGTTGAGCCCAATTCTCTGCTTTCTTTTCCCACTTATTAGCTAAGTATCTATCTTTACCATCTAACTCAGCCATATTACTCGCTTGAGCATATTTCTTTAAGAACTTCTTTCTTCCGTATTTATCAACTTGGATTGCGTGATGTATTTCGTGTAATACCGTAATGATAAAGTCATCTACATTTGAAAAAGACTTTTGTAAATTAATTACATCATTATCCCAATTATAACCACCTTTATCTTTACCGAATGTTCCAAACTTTACTTTAGATTTTAAATTATAGTTCTTTACTAATTCTGTTGCTACGTATTGGAAATCTACTCTTTCCATCATTAAATGTAATTCTGTTAATAGTTTTTTCATTTTATCCTTTGTTCAAATAGTTCATCTGCTAATTTCTCACCATAGTCTTTATCCGTTGGATAGTGTGCTCTTGCCATTATTCGTGATTCTGATATGTCTTTTGATATGTCCATATATTGATTCTCATTGTATGGGTCTTTTTCACTCAACATAAGTGCAACTAAACGACCCTGCATAGCGTGACCACTTGGATAACTTGGTGTATTGGCAGTATCCAATTTATGTCTTTTAAAATCTTCTATATTATAATATTCTGCTATCTGATATGGTCTCGGTCTATTATATTTATATTTTATTTTTAAACTAAACTTTCCACCTTCATCTATTATTTGCTCTAAGTCATCTTCTGTCATATCAACATCATTTTCTTTGATTGCTGGCATAAAAGCAGTTATTATATTATCATACTTATCCGCCTTCTTATTATCAATAACTCCATCATTATATGCTAACAAATAATGAACTTCGGACTTTGTTTTTTGACTGTCGTTAGGTGGTGGTGGTGTCATTGTAAGTTTAGGATTATTTGAAAATAACTTTGTTTCCTTTTCCATACGTTTTTTGTGTTTAGGTTTTATGGTTTTACCAAATACCATATCTTTTAAACTTTCCACAACTATATTTTTTAAATTAATCACTACCTTATATCTCCAGTCTTTTCACCGGTTTCTTTAAATTTATTAAGAGCTTCTTCCATACCAGACATTGGCCCTTGATAAATTAAGTTATCAGGTGTATTACTATCTACCTTATCATTGTATGATTTATTTTGTAATTCAATATTTTTTTCTTTACTTTCCTTTTCTTCTACTTTTTTACTTCCGAACCAACCCACTATTCACACTCCTCACATTGACATTCTTTTAAATTACTTGGTAATTCTGTTCTTGTTATTTCATTTCCGTCTTTATCTTTGACTGTAACATCAGAATCTTTCTTTACCATTATATCTTCAACTGCTAAATCTTCTATATGGCAACCACACATATTACAAACTTTTGTAATGTTTTGTGTTCCATCTCTTTTTAACTCTAACTTAATCATCTCCAATCCCAAATTTTAATTAGATTATATGTTAATCCAATTCCAACAATTGGTTCTGTTAAACCTGTTGTTTGGTTGTATGCAACTCCTATAAATGGGCCAAGACTTAATTGATTTCTTGGTGGTTCTATTTTTTGTATTTCACCTTGTCCGTGAACTGTTATTCCACCAATACTTGTTTCATCAATATATGAATAAAATTCATCTTTATTGACTTTTTTTATTTTTGGTTGTAATGTAAGATTACCAACCGTATTCAATTTAAATTGAGACGTTGTTAAATAATCATCTTTCCAACCAAGTAATGCTGTTCCTTGAGTTTCATAAAATCCTAATCGATTTTCTTGTCTGTCAACGAATTCTCTTACATCACTTCCTGCTGAAAACACTGTATCAGGTTTTCTATTAGCAACCATATCTGAAAGGACTAATATCTCTCTTTCAAGTTCTCTTAGTCTTTCATACAAGTCTGCATTTTCAATACCACGAGTTTTATTATGCTCTTCAAGTTCTATTTGTAATTCACGATATTGTTTAGAATAATTATAAACTCTATCTTCTAAATTAGCAATTACTTTTTCTTGAATATCTACTTTTAATCGTAGAGTTGCAAACTCACGATACAATTGTTTCACATCATATTTGTTTATAAAAAGAACAGTAGCCAACAATGACAATGTTGCCATTAATGATACTATGTCTTTATAATATTTCTTTAACTGCATTTCCGATGGCCTCTTTCAATGCACCACCAAGCTCACTTCTATCAAAAGGTAAATCTTCATTTATTTGTAACCCGGTAGCACTTATATCTCTTTTGGTAAATCCTACACCATTACCGCTAACTACTTTGCCTGTTTTTTTATTAATCAATTCAACCACAACTCTAATTTCTGTTGTTGTTGATTCTCTTTTAAACAATCCTAAAATCGTTGCTGATGTTCTCGGTCTACCTAAATAAACTACTCTAGCTTTCATTTCAAAGTCTGAATTCCCTTCAACTAAATCGTATCTCGAATCCATTACATTTTCAGTAAGGATTTGTCTGACACCAAGAAAAACTCTTGAATCTTCAAGACCCTCTATTTCTGCTTGATTTACAAAATTAGATATGCTCATTGTAGGGACTTTTAACTCATCAACCATAGTTGGTTGTGGCATTTGTCCAACAAGATTACTTACTACTCGTTTATCTCTTTGCTCTTGTTTAGTGATTTCTTTGTCTGTTTCAGTCATTTGACCAAAAAGATTAGCTGTTAAAAATCCCATACACACTACTGCAAATAAAAATCGAACAACAAACTCTCCGTTATCAGAAAATATTGTATCTAATATCTTTTTCATTTTCACTCCTAAAAGTTAGTTCCTATGACTAATGAATAAGTAACATTTCTATCACCCAAGTCATTAACCAATGTGTTATATCCAATATTAAATCCAACATTTAGTTTAAAAGATTGTCCAAAAGGAATATCTAAACTAAAGCCAGGATAAATTAATATCGGACTTTCTAATAATAAGTATTTAGTTTCTTGATTTAATCCCTCAAAATATCTAAATACCGTGTAACTCACAAATGTTTGTAAAACCAAATCTGTATTCCTAATAGGAACTCTGGTTTGGAATCCATACATTGTGTTTACGTTAAAGAAATCTTGTCCTGATATCTTTCCGATACTCGAACTTATTAATCCAATCTCTCTAAATCTTTTCTTTAGAACTTTTCCATAATTGCCTGTAATTAACCAATCATCTCCTTCAAAAGTTCTATACCATAATCCACCAACGTTCCAAAATAAATTTTGTTTTCTAGCCTTCAGTTTGAATCCTTGTCCATACAAACCTAAAAACTTTCTACCATTGGTAGTAACGTTAGCAGTATAATTTTGTTCTCTTGTTAAATCAAAGTTCTCTGTCATATATGTAGAGTTCAATGATGTAACCCAAGCCCACTCATATTTAGTGGAAACTATATCTCCACCAATAAAACTTGGTTCCGTTGTTGATATATCCTCACCATCTTCGTCAAATTCACCTTGAAGATTTAAACTAACAACTGATGCGATAGCTTCTTCTGCTATGTTAACCGCACAAGGAAACAAACTTTGGAAATCAGAATAGACTTGTTCAGTCCAATTCTGTAACGTTCCGTCTGCTACCTCTACCCAAGTAAAAAATTTTCTTTGATTGTAATAGGTAACCCAAAATCCATCTTGGGTTGTTTCGGTTTTATAATTAAGATTAACTGCTTGTTGGGTACAAGGGTCTACATAATTATAACTGAAATCAGAGTTTCGAGTCTGTCCGTATAAACTACCTATTAATAGTAGTGTAAGTAACCATTTCATTCATTTTACCAACCTCTTTTTTCCATACGTCTTAGTACGTTTGCTACTGCTGTGATGGTTGCTCCTGTTGTTGCGTATGAAACCGTTGACTGGTCAAATTCCATATTTGGATTCTTTAAAAATCCTGCACCTTCTTTTGTTGATTGTCCTAAACCACTACCTGTAATGTATCTACCCGTTTCAACTGAAACTAAACGAACTTGAATACCAACACTCGTTTTGTTACTTACTTTAACTTTTCTTCTTTTAATTTCTTCTGTATTAGAAACTGAGAAGTCATATAATTCTGCGTAAATAAAATATTTAGTAGTTGCAAATTGTCCAACACTTATTTCTTCTTCTAACATTCCGTTAACACTACGTTCCCACTCTTTAACCATTTTAGCGATTATTTCATCTTTTTCTTCTACGAAATAGAAACGGCCTGCTTCTTCAAGTGCTTCGATGATTCTATTGGTCATACCGAATCCGACTCTCTTCTCACGAAGTTCTGGATACATATTAACCATTTCTTGTGGTATTTTAATGTTAATCATTTGAATACCTTCAGGTTCTCCATCATACCATTTAATATCATCAAGAGTTTTTTCTGCCTCGTATGATGCTATTTTAGATTGAACTTTTGATTTACCTGATTGTGCTTCTAATGATGTTGTTGCACAACTAAGTAAGAAAGGTATTGTTATTAATAGTGATAATAATTTTTTCATTTTTCTACTCCTTGAAAAAGTTTGCGTTAATTTCTATGAACTTTTGCATATCTTCTGGTGCGTCATCTTCGTCCCAAATAGCGTCAACTGGACATTCTGGCTCACAAGCACCACAATCAATACATTCTTCGGGGTCAATATATAATTGCATTCCGTCTAATGTTTTTAATCCTGGAACTTCTGCTCCTGCTCCCGTTACATCTATTGGGCCGTGAATACAATCTACTGGACATACATCCACACAAGCTGTATCACAAGTTCCGATACACGGTTCTGTTATTATAAAAGTCATTATTTTTTAAATTTTGCTAATGGGTCGCCGTGAAAATCTACTTCGTGTGTTTCAATTGCTTTACTCACACCTCTAATACTTCTTGAAAGACTTTTCACTTCACCTTGTAGTTCTACGATATTACCTTTGATATCTGATAAGTCTGCACCAGCGTCAACTCTTTCTTTAAGATAATCAATATCTTTTTCAAAAGTATCTAACTTCTGTCCAACTAATTCAATATCACTTGCGTCTGCAAATCCTTGAACCACTTCTTCTAATGAATCTATTCTACCTGTAAAAGTATACCAACCTGCGATGAGTGATGATAATACCGTTACGATAGCTACTATGTTTTGTATTGATAATCCAAACTTTGCGTTTTGTAAATTATCTACTAATTGTTCTGCGTCTACTTGTTTTGCCATTTTATTTTCCTATTTATGATAATTAATAACTTTAAATCTACTGTCTATCCAACATTTTCCGTAATACAATATACCTAACCATAAGGTAAACAATATTCCGTCAAGGTATCCTATTGAATTCCATATTCCTACTACGTCCATTACTCTTCCTCGTCTACGACTTCTTCTATGTTAAGAAAGCTTGGTTCTGGTATATCGTTATATTCATTATCACAAAATTCTGAATTATACCACAATCTTGATAATTGTCCACGATTCTCATTTATTTCGTTGTTAGCTGAATCACAATATAGTAATACATCTACTGAATTACCTTCTTCACCATACTGACCTTGTATATCTCCACACTTACCTTCAAATACTCCACTATCTGAACCATCTGTATCGACACACTCTTCACCGCAAGGTTCACCAACTACTCCTAAACCTGCACTCGTAATATAACCTTGTTCTATTAATGTTTCTAACATTGTCATTACTATTCTCCTTAAAAGTTAAACCCAAATGAAATCATTAAGGTTTCGTTATGGAAACTATCTGCATTGTAGTAATATGCTAATGATAAGTCTACCATACCTGCGTTAATACCACCACCTAATGTAAAGTAATCAACATCAAATTCTGATTC
>Ga0206125_10002239_pt1 | contig 20820 bp, 22 predicted proteins | sample Helgoland_Spring_4_FD_148598 | JGI IMG/M metagenome (GOLD analysis project Ga0206125, IMG submission 148598) | Pelagic subsurface seawater microbial communities from Kabeltonne, Helgoland, North Sea - Helgoland_Spring_Bloom_20160331_1 | ecosystem: Environmental > Aquatic > Marine > Epipelagic ... | reverse complement strand
ATTTTTGGTTATAATACCGATGTTTATGGTGCGTTAAATTCAATAAATAAAATCGAAAAAAAAAATATAATCATCTATGGTTTTGGTGGATCAGGTGAAGCAATTTTTAGAACAATTTACAAAATGTTTCCAAAAAGTAAATTTAACGTAATTACAAAAAAAAAAAATATTAGAGGCTTTAGTACTTCAAGAGTTAAATTTACAAGAAAAATAGAGACAACATTCTTATCAACAAGTAATCTATTTATTAATTGCTCACCATTAGGCAGTAATTTAAGCAAAAATTTTTTAAAAAGTAGCCCCATAACTAATGAAGAACTAAAAAAATTACCAAGAGGATCTAAAATTTTTGACATTGTTTATAGTCCAAAAGAAACAATATTAAAAAAGATGTGTAAAAAATTAAAAATAACTTACACAAATGGTCTGAAAATGAATTTTGATCAAGCAGATAAGGCTTTAAAAATTGTCGAAGATTATTATCTCAAAAGATGAGTAATAAAAATATTCTAGTTTTGGGATCAGCAAATCAGGATAAAATTCAAAATATCTATTTTGATAAGGTTTATGCCTCAAATGCATCAATAATTAAAGTTAATGAATATTATAAAAATATTAATTCTTTAGAAATAAATTGTGTAGCAACGTTGAGTAGCTTGTTATCAGATATACCAACAAGAAAAAATTTAAACTTAATAAAACCCAATAGAATAATTGTTAGAAGAGGATCATTAAATAAATTTGATGGTATTGATTTTTCTTTTCAATCTATTACGTTTAATAAAGTTCAACAATTGAAATTTCAAAAAAAATTTTTTAATTTTGTCACTTTGTCACTTTTAATATCTGAGTTTTTTTATGGAAAATCTTTTTTCGATAAAATAAGGCATTTTAAAAATTGTATTTATCACAAAAAGGGTTTTTTAGGAGTATCAACTGGTTTTTTTTCAATTTTAGTAGCATTATATGAAAATCCAGATGATAGAATTTATGTGTCAGGTATAACAATGAAAAATAGTATTCACTTTTACAAACTTATTGGAAAAGAGGATAAAATAATGACCAGACATAAAATAGATTATTTCATGATTAAGTTTTTAAAAAAAAATTTTAAAGATAGAATGTATACTAATAATAAAACATTTTCAAAAATAGCGAATATAAATTTAATTTAAACTAATGAAAAAAATAATTATTGAAATTTTAATATTTTTACTAGCGTTTTTAATTTTTTGGTTTTTAATCTTTCCTATATCTTTAATCTTAAAGTTTTTTAAGATTAGTTTAATTGATTTAAAAAAAAATAATCAAAAAACATACTGGTATAAAAAAAAAAAGAAGCCTAACTTTAATAACTAATGAAAGTTTTTTCAAATTAATTTTTTTATGAAAGTAATTTTAGGAATATCTGCATTCTATCATGATAGTGCTGCTTGTTTAATTGATGAAGGTAAAATTATAGCAGCCGCACAAGAGGAGAGATTTACAAGAATTAAACATGATTCAAATTATCCATTTAATTCAATTGAGTATGTTTTAAATTTTTCTGGATACAAACTAAATCAAGTAGACAAGATAATTTTTTACGAAAAACCTTTTTTAAAATTAGATAGGTTGATTAAAACTTATATAACCTATGCACCAAAAGGTTTTTCTTCATTCACACAATTTTTTTTAACTTGGTTGCAAGGTAAGATTTTTCAAAAAAATAAATTATTTAAACTTTTAAAAAAACATGATGTTAATTTTAATGATAAAAATAGAATAACTTTCTCAGAACATCACTTAAGTCACGCATCCAGCGCATTTTTCCCATCCCCTTTTGAAAAAGCATTAGTTTTAACTGCTGATGGAGTAGGGGAATGGGCAACAACAACAGTTGCAATTGGAAATGGAAATAAGTTAGAAATAAAAAAAGAAATTAGATTCCCTCATTCATTAGGGTTATTATATTCAGCATTTACATACTTTGCTGGATTTAAAGTAAATAGTGGTGAATATAAGTTGATGGGTTTGGCTCCATATGGAAATCCAATTTTTTATGAAATAATTAAAAGTAAATTGATAGAAATTAAACACGATGGATCCTTTAGATTAAATCAGGAATATTTTGATTATTCAGTTGGTTTTAAGATGACAAGTGAAAAATTTAACCAACTTTTTAAAAAGAAGCCAAGAGATTCTAAAAAAGAAAAAATTACACAGTTCGATATGGATTTGGCAGCCTCAATACAGAAAGTGACAGAAGAAGTGATTATCAAAATTCTTAAATCAATTAAAGAAGAATTCAATATTGAAAATCTTTGTTTAGCTGGTGGTGTCGCTTTAAATTGTGTGGCAAATGGACAAATAATTAAAAATGAAATTTTTAAAAATGTTTGGATACAACCCGCTTCAGGTGATGCTGGAGGTTCCTTGGGGGCTGCTCTTGCTTATTGGCATTTGCACTTAAAGGAAGAAAGAATTGTTGAAAAAAAAGATTCTATGAAAGGATCTTATTTGGGTCCTAAATTTTCTCAAAGTGAAATTGAGAAAAGATTAAGAAAAATTGGTGCAAAATATGAACTTCTCTCTGATAATTTAATTTTGGATAAATCTGTTGAATTAATAAATGAAGGTAAAGTAATTGGATGGTTTCAAGGTAGAATGGAATTTGGACCAAGAGCTTTAGGCTCGAGGTCAATTTTAGGAGATCCAAGATCGCAAAAGATGCAGAAAATTTTGAATATGAAAGTAAAATTTAGAGAAAGTTTTAGACCATTTGCACCTTCAATTTTAAAAAATGACTTAAAAGATTGGTTTGAGTTAAATAGTGACAGTCCATACATGTTACTAGTGTCTAATATTAATCATAAGATACAAAAAAAAATGACAACAGATGAAGAAAAATTATTTGGTATAGAAAAATTAAATATTTCAAGATCAAAGATACCCGCGGTTACTCATGTAGATTATTCAGCAAGAATTCAAACAGTTGATGGAGAATATAATAAAAAATTTTTTGATTTATTAACAAAATTCAAAGATTTAACTGGTTGTCCTATATTAATTAATACATCATTTAATGTTAGAGGTGAACCTATAGTAAATACACCTGAAGATGCTTTTAATTGCTTTATGGGAACAGAGCTAGATGCATTAATAATAGGCAATTTTTGTCTTTTAAAAAGAAATCAAAAAGATTCATTAAAAAAAATTTATAAAGAAAAATTTGAATTAGATTAATATGAAAAAAAATATTTATGGTTATAACACGGATGTTTATGCTGCCATTAATTCAATAAAAAAAGTAAACAAAAGAAACATAGTTATTTTTGGATTGTGAATCTTATTTGACCATCTCCGTAAATAAATTTAGACAGATCATGATTATACTTAAAATAAAACGGCACCAATAAATCTCTAATATTTAGAAATTTAGGTTTTATGGGAGTTCTTATAAAATTTTTAAACCCCATAGAATAAAGTTTTTTTTTCAAAATTTTTTCATCATAAAGATCGTATTTAGGAGACAATATTCTATCCTTAATAGTCATACGCAAATCATTATCATTGAGTAGAACTAAAATTTTTTTAACTGTTAAAAAACTTTTTTTATCAAGATTGTTTTTAAAAAAATTTAAATACTTTTTAAGCTTACCGTCCATTATTTCATCTATAATCTTTTTTGAAAATTTAGATTTGTAATATTCGTCTCTCAAAATTTCCATAGTAAATCTTGTCATTATGCCCCCAGCCCCATGAATAACAATTAAAGCTGTGCCATCTTTTTTTAAAACTCGGTAAATTTCCTTGAAAGCTTTGTAGGGTTTTTCTATATGATGAATAACTCCTGAACAATTAACGAAATCAAAGTAGTTTTTTTTAAAGGGTAAATTATCTACGCTACCAATATGAACTTTATATTTATCTTTGTATTTTTTTAGATGTTTTTTTATTCCAGGTTTAATATTTCTATTAACATCTAATAGGTGAACAAATTTTGATCCAAGATCTAACATGTTGAAAGCTCCACCACCATGGCTTCCACACCCAAACTCACCACACAATTTATTTTTAAAAAAATCTTTTTTTAGACCGAGAGTTTTAGTGCTAATGTATTTACTGACTCTTTTTAAACCTTTTTTATTTTTTATCCTATTCACATGAACTTTGTGAAGAATTTTTCTTGTTTTTAAATCTATTGTTTGAATCATTTTAAATACCTAATCATCATTTTAATACATGAAGTTTTAATTTGTTCAAATAGTTAATGTACTTTTTCTTAAAAAAAACATAATTTAAGTTTAATCAAGTAAAACAAATACTATATTAATATGAATGAAGACAATGTTATTGTTTTGGGATCAAAACCGGACGAAAAAATTTTAAAGATAAAATCTCAAAATTTGTATGCTGCAAACGCCGCAGTTGAAAAAGCACAAATATATAGAAAAATGAATGAAAAAATTAAGATTAATTCTATTTGTAGTCTTAGAGGGTTTCTGCAAGATCCACCTACAAGAACGAGAGTATTAAGTTCAAAACCAGACAGATTAATTATTAGAAGAGGTAATCTTGAAAAGCCAAAGGAATTAGATGAAAATTGTGAAATACTATGTTTTGATAAAAATAAACAATGGAAATTTCAAAGAATTTTTTTTAGATATGGATTTTTGTCATTAATTTTTTCAGAACTTTTTTATGGAAATAACTTTAAAGAAGGATTTATAAATTTTAAAAATACTGTCATTTATAAAAAAGGTTTGCTTGGGGTATCGACAGGATTTTTTGCTATACTTTTAGCATTAAAAGAAAACCCAAATAAAAATATTTTTATTTCAGGAATTGGCATGAATGATGGAGGACATTTTTATGAACTTCATGATAAATCAAAAGATGTAAATCAAAGACGTAAGGTAGATAAATTTTTGATAAAATTTTTGCATAAAAAGTATAAAAAAAGAATGTTTTCATGCGATAGAGATTTTGCAAATTTAGCAAAGATTAACTACTTTGAGAATAATAAGGTTTAGAACCATAAGTTTTAAATAAAATGAAAAAAATAATTAGTTCTATTTGGATGTTTTTACTTAATAACGTTAATGAAAAAATATTTTGTGCACTTATAAACTTTAGAAATTTTATAAAGAAAGGTTTGAACTAGATTAAAATGAAAATTTTACACATAGTTGGTGGCTCTCCACTAAGTGGAGCTTATAAAGGAGCATTTATTTTACACCAAGCTTTAATTAACAAAAATATTGACTCAACTATTTTGAATGATTGTCCAGAATACTTCAAAGTGAAAGACAAGAATGTTAATTATATAAATGAATATTTTTTAAAAAAAATTTTAAATTTAACTTATATTTTTATTGAAAAATTTATAAAAACAATATTCTTAAAAAGCCCACGGTCTATATTTACTATTGGTGTTTTTGGATTTGATATAACAAAAATTCCCCAGTATAGAGAGGCAGATATAGTTCACATACATTGGTTGAGTCAGGGTTTTATTAAACTTAAATCACTAAAAAAAATAAAAAAACCTATAGTGTGGACAATGAGAGATATGTGGCCGTTTACTGGAGGTCCACATTATACAATTGATTTTGAGGGTTATGAAAAAAAATTTTTATCAAAAGTTCTTAGTAATTATAAAAAAAAAATTTACAAAAAGAATATTCAATTTATTGCTATTAGCAATTGGCTAAAATTACAAGCTGAAGAAAGTGATGTACTTTCTAATTTTAAAATCAAAAAGATAAATAACAATATTGACATCAAGGAATTTGAATTATTAGAAAAAGAGCATGCCAAATCCTATCTTAAAATAAAAACAAATAAAAAAATTATTTTATTTGGCGCACAAAACCCTCAAAGCAAAAGAAAAGGATGGAATATTTTTATCGAAACAATTAAAAAAATTGATAAATCAAAATACTTTATATTAATATTTGGAAGCTTTTGGTCTCATAAAATTTTAAATAAAATAGGTATAGAATATTTATCATTAGGGTTTATAGATGATAAAAAAAAACTTAATGCAGCATATTGTAGTTCAGATTTATTTTTATTTGCTTCAATTCAAGAAGCATTTGGAAAAACATATGCAGAAGCTATGGCTTGTCAAACACCTGTGATATGTTTTAAAAATACTTGTGCATCTGAATTGATTAATCATAAAATAGACGGTTATGTTGTAGATAAAATTAATTCAAATGAGCTAAAAATAGGAATTGAATGGATGACAAAAAAAATAGAAGAGAAGAACTATTCTAACAAATCAGCTAGACAAAAAGTAATTAAATTTAATGCAGAAAATATTGCTAAGAAATATATTGATTTGTATTCATCAATATTAAAATAAATTTTTAATTAAAAGGTCTAAATTTTCGTTATTTTTTATAGTCAAATATAAAAATTTTTTTTGTTTTAATAAATAAACATCCAAAAATTTACTCATTACACTTAATTCCTTTTTTGTTTTATATTTTTTTAAATCCTTAATTTTTCTTTTCTCATTTTGGACAAGAATTTTTTGTTTTGGTAATTTGATAAAAATAATTATATCAGATAGGGGAATTTTAGAAAAAAAATTATTAAAAAATTGTTTATCATTTTTTTTATTAAAAATTTTGTTCAGTGTAAATGATCTTTGGACAAATCCTTCATCTAACAAAAAAATATAATTTTTTTTTGAAATCAAATATTTCTTAAAAAGAATTTTTGCTGCTAACAATTCATAGATCCAAAATAGATACTGCTTTTTTTCTAATGAAGATTTTATATTAAATGATTTATCTATTTTATTCAATAGTTGGGAATATTCTTTTTTTGTTTTTATTATTTTTTTACATACAGCCAAATAATTTTGTTTAAAAAAATTTGAAGTATTTTTTATTTTTATTAGATTTTTTTTAGTTTGTGAAAACTGTTTTTTCTTAGATAAAAATTTTTTGTTTTTAAAATTGATTAGACTAAAATATATTAGTGATATTTTTTCAAAGAAATTTAACTTTATTAATTTTTCTGAATCATTAATTATAATTTCGCGAGCATTGCAAACCTTATATCCACGTTTTTTTAATATTGATCCAATAAGATTAGAGTAATAGCTTTTCCCCGAGCCTGGCATACCAAATAATTCTATAGATGAAGATTTTTGTGACATTTATTTGTTTTTGTAATTTAAATTTTAAAGCATACTATTAACAACTTTATCATTAAATCTAAAAAAAATATATTGCTGAGATACATTAAAGATGTATTTAGTGGCAAGATTAGTAATTTAGAAAATAAAAAAAGATCTTTATTCATAATTAAAACACTTAATGAGATTGAAAAGCAACTTTTAAAGAAGTAAAATAATAAAGATATTAAAAATTACTAAATTGAAAAAAAAAATATTAATTACAGGTGTAGCAGGCTTTATTGGCTTCAATTTAACTAAAAAATTACTTGAAGAAAATAAGTATTATATAGTTGGAATTGACAATATTGATAACTATTATTCTACTAGACTTAAAGTAGATAGATTAAAAATTTTAAAAAAAATGAAAAATTTTTTTTTTATAAGATTGATATTTGTAAAATTAATGATTTACAAAAAGTTTTTAAAAAATCAAAATTTGATTATATTTATCATTTAGCAGCGCAGGCAGGGGTGAGATATTCTATAGATAATTCAAAAAGTTATTTGGATAATAATATTTGTGCATATTTTAATCTTTTAGAATGTTTAAAAAAGAACCCACCAAAAGTTTTTTTTTATGCATCATCTAGTTCTGTTTATGGTAACATGAAAAAATTTCCATTAGTAGAAAATAGCATTGGTTCACAAAAAAATATGTATTCCTTGAGTAAAAAGTTTAATGAGGAGTTAGCTAAAATTTATGCAAATTTATATAATATAAAAACTGTGGGTTTAAGATTTTTTACTGTTTACGGAGAGTGGGGCAGACCAGATATGTTTTATTTAAAGTATCTAGAAGCAATAAGAAAAAAACGTACTATTCAAATTAATAATTTTGGCAATCATTCAAGGGATTTTACTTATATAAGTGACGTAGTTGAGATCCTCATAAAATTGCTTGGAGCAAAAATTAAAAATAATAATGAAGTTTATAATATATGTTCAAGCAAACCTATACCACTCATGAAGATGGTTAATATTTTAAACATATTAACTAACAAAAAAGCAAAAATTAAAAAAGTTAAATTACAAATGGCCGATGTTATTAAAACACATGGTAATAATAGTAAAATACTTAAAATTATTAAAAAAGATAAATTCTTAGACTTGTATACTGGTCTAAAGAATACAGTTAATTGGTATAAAAATTACAAATTATAATAATTAATTAAATTTTATTAAATCCCTTAATACACCTTAGAAAAAAAATTATTAGAACTACAATTTTATTTTGATCATTATTTATCCTTATTAATGTTTCTTCTACCACATGTTCAAAAAAAGAATATTTTGAGGAAAAACCCCCAGGTTCAAAAATACTAATTATCTCATTTTTTTGAGTAGAGGTGCCTTTAAATTTATTTTTTTTTATCAATCTCCAAAAAAAATCATAATCAGATGAGCAAGGATATCTTAAACTGTATAAACCAATTTTATCATGAATTTCTTTCTTTATAAAAAAACCTCCAGAATGAGCTGGATAAAAATTAAAGCTCCAATTTATTTTTTTTGGTTTATATTTGTAGTGAATTTTTTTTTTTTTTACTGCACCAAAAACAAAAGAAACATCATTTTTATCAAAATAATCTTTAATTATTGATAACGAATTTTCTGAAAAATATGTATCCCCTGAATTAATAGTATTAATATATTTGCCATTAGAAAAATTAATACCTTTGTTAATTGCATCATAAATTCCTTTATCATTTTCACTTATCCACCTAGTAATTATTTTGCTTTCGTTTAAAATTTCAATTGTGCCATCTGTAGAGCCTCCATCCACAACTATGAATTCAAAGTTAGTTAATTTTTGCGCTTTTACGCTATTAATTGTTTTTATCAGTCCAATTTTATTATTTAGTGTAGGTGTAATAATGGTGAATAATGGTTTATTAAAGCTCATTTTAGAATGTTGATGTTTTTTAATTAACATAGATTTTAAGCAAATGTAATATAAAATAAATTAAAATGTCCATTCAAAATAAAATTTATTGTTGGTCAGCATTTATTTCCTCAGTTGCCACAGTTGAAGCTGTAATTAAATCTGCATATTCAATTAATGCATATTCGAAAAATAAGTATACGCCATATATAATTAATGTAGCTGGTGAATGGAACTCTCACATAAATAAATTATATGATAAAAAAATTAAAATAATTAATCTTACAAATTCAAAAATAATTAAAAGGTCCAATGATAATTTATTTGCACCAAAAAAAATTAAAACAAGAAAATTTTCAATCAAGAATTTCTTTAGGAAAATATTATAAATAGTTATTAATTAAATTATAATACTTTAGAAGGTTTTTTTTGCTATCAAATCTGTCAATATTTTTGTAGCCTAAATTAATCATTTTATTTAATTTTTTTTTATTTTTGTAGTAGTCTAAAATCTTTTTAGATAATTCAATCTCATTACCAATTGAAAATAAAAAACCTGCTTTTCCATTTAATAAAATTTCTCTAGGACCAGTTGGACAATTTGATGAGATAATGAATTTTTTTAATCCTTGGGCCTCAAGCAAAACATTTGGTAATCCCTCATATAAAGAAGTTAAAATAAATAACTCAGCTTGTTTCATGTATTGATATGGGTTACTTATAAAATTAGTTATTTTAACAATTTTTAATAAGCCATTTTTTTTGATATAATTTTTTAAATTTTGTCGTTCAACACCACTGCCTACAATTAATACCTGCATAGGTATTTTTTTTTTAAGTAAATTTATGGCTTTTAAAAGAGTCATTTGATCTTTTTGATCAACGAGTCTTCCAACATTTATAATATTAATGCTTTTGTTATATTTAAAAATTCTTTTAATAGTTTTTTTTTTGCTTAATTTGATAACTTCTAATTTATTAAATGGATTATAAATACAGAAACTTTTAATATTAAATTTTTTATCAATAGCTTTTTTAAAGTCTTTGCTATTCACAATCACCTTATCAGTAATTTTAAATAATATTTTAAATAAAAAATTTTTAATGAAATTTTTTGACCATCCGCTAGGGCTGGGTGATGAATTGGATCTAGAGATAATTTTTTGGTTAAATATCTTTGTTATTATAATACAATACATATTTGCTTGAAATGAAAGTGTTAGAAATTTTTTTAGTTTAAGATGTTCTTTTATTAAAAGTATTAAGCAGATAAAATATTTAGGATATCTTTTTCTTGTGGACCAAAAGTCAGATTTTGGACTAATAATATTTATTTTTTTTGAAAATAAATGGTTGAATTTTTTTTCAGCAGTTATTATATCTACATCAATTTTCTTAGTTACTAAATAATTAGAAATAATAAAAAAGTTTTTTTCAACCCCCCCTCCTTCAATAGAGGGCATGAATATTAATAATTTTTTTTGTGCCATTTAAGTTATATTAGTTTAAATATAACATTTTTATAAATTAATTTTATGAGTTTAGTTAGTATAATTGTTCCTTATTACAAAAAAAAATTTTACATTGAGGATGCAATTAATTCTGCAATAAATCAGACATTTCGCGATATAGAAATAATCATTATATTTGATGATCCAGAGGGAGATGATTTATCTTTTATCAAAAAAATATCACAAAAAGATGAACGAATAAAATTAATAGTTAATAATAGAAATAAAGGTGCAGGAAATTCTAGAAATATTGGTATTTTAAAATCTTCAGGAACTTATATAGCCTTTTTAGATGCTGATGATTTTTGGTCAAATGATAAAATTGAAACTCAATTAGATTTTATGTATGAAAATAAGTCAAATTTTTCCCATACTTCTTATAAAATTTTAAAGAATGATTCAAAAGTTAAGATAAGAAAGGCTAGAGACTTTAATCAAATATCTGATTTACTTAAATCTTGTGATATTGGCCTTTCTACTGTTATGTTAAAAAAAGAACTGATAAATAGTGAATGCCAATTTCCTAATATGGTTACAAAAGAAGATTTTGTATTGTGGTTAAAATTATTAAAAAGTGGCACTCCCATCAATGGGATTGATAAAGTGCTATCAGTATGGAGAGAAACAGATGGATCTCTTTCTTCATCAATCAACCAAAAAATAAAAGATGGATTTATTGTTTATTATAAACATATGAATTTTAGTCTTTTTAAATCTTTATTTTATTTAATGTGTTTAATTTTTAATTATATAAAAAAAACAAAATGAAATTTTATTATTTACTATTAGTACCTTTACTCATAATAATTTTGAATTTTTTTCTTAAAAAATTTTCATTATTATTAAGTTATACAGGTGAAAGTCATCAAAGATTTGTTGAAAAAGATTCTATTCCACTCTCAGGAGGATTAATTTTATTATTAAGTTTTTTAATATTTTTTTATGATTTTATTAATTATTTGCAGATTTATTTTGTTATAATTTTTTTGATCGGTTTTATTTCTGATATAAAATTAGTATCGTCCCCAATAAAAAGATTTATATTACAGATATTATTATTGATAACGTTTGTTTTATTTGAAAACGTTCAAATTACATCTACACGATTAATTATATTGGATCAATTACTAGATTATAAATTCTTTTCTTATTTTTTTGTAGTGTTCTGCATGATGGTATTAATAAATGGAACTAATTTTATAGATGGACTTAATACATTAGCTCTAGGGTATTATTTAATTGTCTCTTTAGCAATAATTAAAAGTGAAATACTCATAAATTTAAACATTGCAAGTTCAGATTTTTTTTATTGGGTTATTACTTTATTTTTTTTATATATTTTTAATTTATTTAAAAAAATATTTATTGGTGATGGAGGTTCTTATTTATTAGGCCTTATATATAGTTTTTTATTAATATTTGCTTATACAGTTAATCAAGAGGTATCACCTTTTTTTATTGTACTATTGCTATGGTATCCATGTTTTGAAAATTTATTTTCAATTATTAGAAAGCATAATCTAAATAAATCACCAATTAATCCTGATGCCAAACATTTTCATCAATTATTATTTTTTTATTTAAAAAAAAAATATTTATTTAAAGATACTTTAACAAACTCTTTATCAGCAAATATTATTAACCTGTACAATGTTTTAGTTTTTTTTATAGGCCTTCAGGATATTAAAAACACTCAATTACAAATTTATTTAATTTTTTTAAGTATTTTTTTGTATAGTTATTTTTATTTGAAACTTTTTAGGTATAGATACAAGAAACACTAATTTTTATTTAAATAATATTTTACCATGGTAATAAAAATTAAAAATCCATCTTTAATTGCATTAACTTTTTTCCAGCCTGCAATTCTGGGCCTTTCATGAGCTGCCAAAGACACAATTGTCATTTTTGAAAATACAGCTTTTATAGGTAGTTCGACACATAATCTAAAATCATTTTCTTTTAGTTTTAGACTTCTAAAAGAATTTACTTTGCCTAATACAAAAGTATACAAAATATCTGTAATTGGTAATTTAAAAAAAATTTTACCCAGCATTGAAAAGATATGATTACCTATAAATGTAATAAAATTATCATCATCACTTTTTGCATTCTTTTCATATCTTGATGCAAAAACAAAATCAGCTTTTTGTTTATTTAAAGTTTCTAACATATTTGGTATTTCATCTGGTATAAAAGATCCATCAGCATTAAAAATACAAAAATATTCTGTATCTATTTTATTAATTCCGTAACGTATTGCATTCCCATAGCCTTTGCCTTCTTGAAAAAGTATTTCACATTTGTTATTTTTAATTGCATCAATAGTTTTTATATCATTTTTCTCTAAAACAATTTTTACTTGAAAATTAAATTTTTTTAATTCTTCCAAAACGACTGGAAGAGACTCAGACTCATGTTTTGCAGGAATTATTAGTGTTATGTTTTCCATTTTTACTGAAATTTAATTATAGGGTCTATACAAAAATCTTAAAACTAACCTCTCATTTTTTGTTTTTGAACCCATATGAGCCCCCCCCTCATCAAATATAATTGCACCACCTTTATCAAGATTAAGGTCAAACCTATTTGTATTAAAAGGATCTTTATCAATGAAGTTTGTATCATTTATGAAAGATTGTAGAAAAGCACTACCTAAATTTTTTTGTAAATAAAGAAAATATTCTTTTTTTTTAATAACATTTCTAAAGTCTCTAAGCATCCAATATGGTTTGTATTCTAATTCGTTTTTATAAAAAGCCTTCTTAAGATGGTAAGCGATTTTATTACTTTTAGGAATATAAGCTAAGCAGCCATCATCTGTTTTTACAGGAGTGAAATATATAAAAAATTTTATTATTCTGTTATCTGGGTTTGCAAAATTTTTTATATCTTTCCTACCACTATATGCTTGATCAAAATGCCAGTTAATAACTGGTTTATTTGAGGTTGGAGAATAATATGAGTCTATAGAATATAATTTTGATTTTTTTCCTAAAATTTCACTAGCTATAGATTTCATATTTAGCTTTTTGGATAGTTTATTTAATATTCTAAATTCTATAATTTTTTCAATTTCAAAATGAATAATTTTTTTTGGAAAAAAACTTAATTTATCTCTAAAAAAATAAGATTTATTATCACCTTTTTTAATTTTTTTATTGAATATATTTTTTTTTAAAAATGTATTAATTCTAAAAAAATCATCTTCTTCCAAAAAATTTTCTATTTTACAAAAACCATTTTCTTTTACATTTTCTATAATTTTATTTAAATTCATGTAAATTAGACTGTTCTTAATATTTTTTTGACCATTATTCTTTCCATCTGTATTATACATAGACAATATTAAAATAAAATTCTATAAAAATTCTGAATTAAAATTCAGAAAATACTAGTTAAACAGATATAAAAATAATGAACAATTTTATCATATTTACCACTTATTATGCATTGATCCTTCTATCAATAATTGGTTATGGCCTGTATTTTTTAAAAATATTAAAAATTAAATTAGATTTTATTAATTTTGGGTATGCTGGATTGTTTGGAATTTATATTTTAATCATTTATTCTTATTTTAGTAATCTTTTTATTGCTCACAGTGAAATTCATAATCTCTTAGTACTTTTTATTGGTTTAATTTTATTTTTTTATTCAATGAAAAAAAAATATATTTTATACAAAAGTGAAATTATTATTTTTGTTATAGTTTTTTCTTTATTATTTATAGCTGTAATTCAATTTAAGAACCATGATGATTTTCCATACTATCATTTTCCATATACTTATTATTTAACCCAGCAAAGTCTTTATATAGGTGTCGGACAGTTTAATCATGGTTTTAGAACCCCATCATCTATATTTTATATAAGTTCTTTATTTTATTTACCATACGCAAAATTTTATTTATTTAATTTTATTTCTATATTTATTTTAGGATTTGCCAATATCATACTTTTAAATAAATTATTTAAACGTTCTAAATTTTTATTTTCAAAAAATAACCAAAAAAATTTCATATATTTCTTAAGTTTATTATCTTTTATTTTCATAAATATTTTTTTTTACAGAATGGCAGAGTACGGAACAGATCGAGCAGCAATGATATTGGTATTTTTATTTGTAATAGAATTATTAAAGTTTTTAACATCAAGAATTATTAAAAAAAATAACTTATTTACCATATATATTTTTGGTGCATTAATTATTTCTTTTAAAGCATTCTATATTTTATATTGTATTTTTATTCTTCCACTTTTTTTTTACATCTTAAAGAAAAAAAAAACTTATATTAAAAGTTTATATTTTTTATTCTTTAATAAACACTTTCTATTATTTATAATTTTATTCTTATTTGTTTTATTTACTTATTATATTAATACTGGCTGTCTAATTTATCCATTAAGTTTTACGTGTTTTAATGAAATAAGTTGGGGCATACCTATATCAGAAGTGAACTTAATGAATAGTTGGTATGAATTGTGGTCAAAGGCTGGAGCGAATCCTAATTTTAGAATAGATAATCCCGAAGAATACATCAAAAGTTTTAACTGGGTAAACAATTGGATTGATATGTACTTTTTTAATAAAGTAAGTGATTTTATATTGGGAGTTATATTATTAATTATCATAACTTTATTTTTATTTAGGAATGTTTTTTTTAACAAAAAAATAATGAGATTAGATAATCAAGTATTTTTAGTTTATTTACTAATTTTAATACTGGGTTTTGAATGGTTTTATAATCACCCAGCTTTAAGGTATGGCGGTTATCATATATTAGCTTTAATTCTATTCATTCCAATATCTGTAAAACTTGGACTATTAAAGATTAATGTAAAAGAATACTCAAAAAAAGTAATTATACTGATTTCTTTGACTACAATTATTTTCATTTCTAGAAATATAAATAGAATAATGAATGAGGTAGAATTGTATAATTTTCAACCTATTAGCAAAACATATTATTTTATTGATGATGGTCATTTCAGAATACAAAAACATATAGACAAGTTAATAAAACACCACAATAAATGTAAAAAAGAAAAAATTGAGTGTAACACAGAACCTAAAATAAAAAATGTAATAGGAAAAATTGTATTTATAAATCAATGATTAAAGAAATAACGTTATGGATATTAAGTCAATTTGATTCTTTTTATCAAAAAAAATGGATTAATTTTTTAAAAAAAAAAAAAATTAACAAATTTAATCTTTTTATCGATATTGGTGCTCATAAAGGAGAATCAATTGAATTATTTTCAAAAAATTTTTTCATAAAAAAAATTATTTCTTTTGAATCAAGTTCAGTAAACTTTAATTTTTTAAAAAATGAAATAGAGAAAAATAAAAAAAAGTATGTCAATACTGAGATTATTTTAGAAAATATAGCTCTTGGAGCAGAAAATAAATTAATCGATTTTTATCAATTTGATGAAAGTTCATCGTCAACATTTAAATTGGTTGATACACAATCAAATTATTACAAAAGAAAATTTCGATTACTCAATTTTTTTGGCAACAAAAAAATATATCAAAAATATAAATTAAAGATTCATAGATTAAAAGATTATATTGAAAAAAATGAAATAAAAAAAATTGATTTTATTAAAATAGATACAGAAGGTTATGAATTTGAAATATTATTAGGTTTAGAAAATAAAATTAAATTAGTTGATGTTATCATGTTTGAGCATCACTATGATAATATGATTAAAAAAGGTTATATGTTTTATGACATTAATAGGTTACTAATTAAAAAAGGTTTTAAAAAAATATATAAATCAAAAATGCCTTTTAGAAAAACATTTGAATACATTTACCAAAAAAATAAGAGTCAGTAAATTGAAAGATATTAAAGTTTCTGTACTAATTGCTAACTATAATAATGAAAAACATTTAATTAAATGCATTGATTCTATAAAAAATCAAAGTTATCAAAATGTTGAAATAATAATTCATGATGATGCATCATCAGACAATTCTATTAAAACAATTACAAGATATAAAAATATTAAGATTATAAAAAATAAAGTAAGAGGAAAATACGGTTCTTATAATCAAATGAATGGTTATTATAGGGCTTTTAAAAAAAGCAAAGGAGAAATTATATTTTTATTAGATAGTGATGATTTTTTTAAAAAGAACAAAATTAAAAATGTAATTGCTGAATTCTCAAAAAATAAAAAAATTTGCTCTCTTTTTGACCTGCCAATCTATAAATATGTAAATAAGTTAAAATTTGTGAAAAATAAAAAAAAGATTATTTCTAATTATTGGCCATATATTCCCCCACAAAGTTGTATTGCTATGAAAAGAAAAATTTTTAAAAAAATGTTTTTTAAGATTAATGTTAATTTATTTCCAAATATTTGGATGGATTTTAGAATAGGTTTATATTTAAAATATATTATGAAAAATTTCTATATTTTAGACAAAAATCTAACTTATTATAGACAATCTCAAAACACTGCTTCATCAAATTTTAAATTTTTATCATTATTTTGGTGGAAAAGACGTAAACAAGCACATGACTATGTAAAATATTTCTTTAAAAAAAATAAAATTATCCACATAAGAAATTTAGATTTTTATTTAACAAATATTATCAATCATTTTATTAAATGAATAAAAAAATATTAATTATTGGTGAAAAAGGATTTATTGCCAGCAATTTATACAGATATTTAAAAAAAAAAAAAATTGAAGTTTATTCTTCAAGTTTTGAAAAGTTTATGAAAAAAAAAGTTTTTAAAAACTTTGATATCATAATTAATTGCACATCTAATAAAAGATTTGTTAAAAGTCATTATAATATAAGTAATGATCATGATCTGATAATTGCAAACAAAATTATAAATTTAAAAACTAAATTAGTCATGCTTAGTACTAGAAAAATATATAAACCAAAGTTTAATATTAAAGAATTAGATAAAAAAAAACCTAATTGTAATTATTCAAATAATAAATTTATATCTGAAAATTCAGTAAAAAAAATTATGAAAAAAAGAGTTTTAATTTTAAGAATTTCAAATATCATAGGTTTTCCAAATAAAAGTAAGAGAAAGCTACACAAAACCTTTTCTGATACCTTCTTTCAAACAGCAGAACGAGGGTTTATATATAAAAATAAAAAAATCTACAAAGACTTCATTTCTATCATAAAATTTAACCAAATAGTTTATGAGCTAATAAAAAAAAATTCCTTTGGATCATTTAATGTTTCTTTGGGCAAAAAAATTTATATAAATCAACTTATCTCTTGGTTAAACTTTTATAATCCAATAAAAATAAAAATAATAAAAGTAAAAAACAGTTTCAATAAAGATAATTTTACTTTAAATAATGATAAACTTATGCGTGTTATTAAAATTAATAATGATATTGTTGATCTTAAAAATGAATGTTTAAAAATGAGTAAACAATACTTTCTATAAAAATGAAAAAAAAGATAGCTTTAATATTTGGTATTACAGGACAAGATGGCTCTTATCTTGCTAATTTTTTACTTAAAAAAAATTATATAGTTCATGGCGTCAAAAGAAGATCTTCCTCATTTAATACTGGTAGAATAGATCATCTTTACCAAGATCCTCACGAAAAAAATAGAAAATTTATTTTACATTATGGAGATATAACCGATGCTATTTCTGTATCATCTATAATCAAAAAAATTAAACCTGATGAAATTTATAACCTTGCAGCGCAATCACATGTAGCTGTTTCATTTGAGGTTCCTGAGTATACAGCCAATGCTGATGGCATTGGTGCTCTAAGAATTTTAGAATCAATTAAATTTCATGGTCTAGAAAAAAAAACTAAATTTTATCAAGCAGGTACTTCAGAAATGTTTGGAAAGGTTTTTGAAACACCTCAAACAGAAAAAACACCTTTTTATCCAAGAAGCCCATACGGTGTTGCAAAAGTTTATGCACATTGGATAACTATTAATTATAGAGAAGCTTTCAATATTTTTGCTTGTAACGGCATATTATTTAATCATGAAAGCCCAGTTAGGGGTGAAACTTTTGTGACAAAAAAAATAATTATGGCTCTATGCAGAATAAAACAAAAAAAACAAAATAAATTATTTTTAGGTAATTTGGATGCTAAGAGAGATTGGGGTCACGCAAAAGATTATGTTGTAGCAATGTGGAAAATGTTACAAAAAAAAACCCCTGATGACTACGTAATTTCAACTGGAAAACAATATTCTGTAAAACAGTTTGTAAATTTAGTTTTAGAAGAACTCAAGATTAAATTTTATTGGAAAGGCCAGGGAATTAAATCAAAATGTTATACCAATGATGGAAAAGTAATTGTTGAATGTGATAAACAATATTATAGGCCTTTAGAAGTTGACACATTACTTGGTGATGCCAGAAAAGCAAAAAAAAAATTAAATTGGAAACCAGAAACAAATATAAGATCTCTAGTGAAAGAAATGGTGATTGAAGAGTTAAAAAGAATTAATTAAATAATTTAAAATTTAATGATAAAAAAATCATCAAAAATTTATATTGCTGGTCACAATGGTCTTGTGGGTAGTGAACTTTTAAGCTTATTGATAAAAAGTGGGTATAAAAAAATTCTTTTCAAAAGCAGAAAAGAATTGGATTTAACTAATCAAAAAACAGTAGATAATTTTTTTAAAAAAAATAAACCTGAATTTTTAATTATTTGTGCTGCAAAAGTGGGTGGTATACTAGAAAATAAAAACTACCCTATGGAATTCTTGTTAGATAATCTTTCCATACAAAAAAACTTATTACTAGCCGCAATGAAACACAACATTAAAAGAACAATTTTCTTAGGATCTTCCTGCATATATCCCAAGTTTTCTAAAATCCCAATTAAAGAAAGCTACTTAATGACTGGTAAATTAGAAAAAACAAATGAATCATATGCGCTAGCAAAAATTGTAGGAATGAAACTAAGTGAAATAATGTTTCATAAATATAAAAAAGATATTATTTGCTTAATGCCAACAAATCTATATGGAGATAATGATAATTTTGATATTGCTTCAAGTCATGTAATTCCTGGACTAATTAGTAAGTTTCTTTTAGCAAAAAGGAATAAATTAGATGTAAAAATTTGGGGTTCAGGTAAGCCAATAAGAGAATTTTTACATGTAAAAGATTTGGCAGAAGCCATTCTGATTTTATTGAAATCAAACAAGCTAAAAATAAAAAAAGTTAGTAATAATGAATTACCAATTATTAATATTGGAAGTGGAGAGTCAATATCAATTAAAAATTTAGCATTATTGATTAAAAAAATTTCTCAATTCAAAGGCAGGGTAATTTTTGATAAAAAATATCCAGATGGAACAATAAATAAAAATCTTGATAGTAGTAAAATAAAAAAATTTAAATGGTATGCAAAAATTAAACTAGAAAAAGGTTTGGAAAAAATAATCAATTCAAGACATTAATATTCTCATAAATGAATAACGTAAAATCTAAACTTGAATTTATTGATCCTAAGCAGATCAAATATAAGTATCCATTGTTAAAGAAAGGTCTAAGTAAGGCAGACTTACAAAAGGGTATTAATGTTTTGAAGACTGGCTTTATAACTATGGGCAATCATACCGAAATGTTTGAAAGAGAGTTTGCTAACAGAGTAAAGTCTAAGTACGCTCTTATGGTCAATTCTGGTTCATCAGCAAATCTTTTAGCTACTTTTGCTTCTTGTAATCCATTAAGAAAAAATAAATTTAAAAGAGGGGATCATGCTTTGATACCAGCACTTTGCTGGTCAACGTCTCTATGGCCGCTAGTGCAATCTGGTCTTAAAATAAAATTTGTGGATATTGATGCTAAAACGCTGAATATTAATGCAGATTATCTAATCTCAAAAATTACCAAAAATACTAAAGTAATAATGTTAATAAATGTTTTAGGCATTTCTACAGATGTAAAGAAAATTGTAAACTATGCAAAAAAAAAGAAAATAATCGTTATAGAAGATAATTGTGAGGCACTAGGTGCAAAACTTGACCAAAAATACTTAGGAACAATGGGTGACTTTGGCACATATTCTTTTTTTTATTCCCATCAAATTACATCCGGCGAAGGTGGCATGGTTGTATGTAATAATAAACAAGACTATGAAATTTTACATGCATTAAGGTCTCATGGATGGTCAAGAGGAAGAAAAATATACCAAAAAAATGCAAAAAAATATCCCAATTTAGATCCAAGATATATTTTTATTAATTCAGGGTTTAATTTAAGACCAAC
>Ga0206125_10002237_pt1 | contig 20832 bp, 15 predicted proteins | sample Helgoland_Spring_4_FD_148598 | JGI IMG/M metagenome (GOLD analysis project Ga0206125, IMG submission 148598) | Pelagic subsurface seawater microbial communities from Kabeltonne, Helgoland, North Sea - Helgoland_Spring_Bloom_20160331_1 | ecosystem: Environmental > Aquatic > Marine > Epipelagic ... | reverse complement strand
TTGGCAGTAATAAAGTTACCGCCGATCACGCGCACGCGCGCACCGTGCATCGGTGAATTGGGTAGCCCCATAGAGAGTGCCGACTCAATTTGAAATCTTGTCCCGCCAACCGCTTCTTTAACGCAGTTCATTGTCTCCGCATCGGTAACGCGCACCTGCTGGGAAAAAGTCGTCTGCAAACCCGCCGCTTCAAGGCGCTGATCTATCTGTGGGCGCGCGCCATGGACAAGCACTATATGCGCGCCAAGGCTTTGCATCAGCGCAATATCGTGAATAATACTGTGGAAGTTTTCGTGGCATACCGCATCGCCACTCAGTGCGATAACAAAGGTTTTACCCCTGTGCGCATGAATATAAGGCGAGGTTTCACGAAAAAATTGTACGTAGTTATTTGTAGTCATGGCGCGATTATAAGCAAGAGTGGCCAATAAGTTGAGATAAAAAATTAATCGTTGGCTGAACTCGGTCCAGCGGTAGGAATTCATTCGGCTGATGAGCCACATCTATATCGCCGGGGCCCAGCACCACCACATCCATTCCCAGCTCTTGCAAGTAGGGAGCCTCGGTGGCAAAAGCCACGGATTCGCCGCGGTGACCGGTAAGCTTTTCGCAGAGTGCAACAATCTCAGAGTGCTCATCACCACAGAATGGCGGCACTATCAGCTTCTCGAGTTTCCAGTCCATCTTGTCCGCATCAGCGGTCTTTGCAATCTCGCGTTCGATATCTTTTTGCAGCTGTTGCAGATCCATGCCCGGCAGCGGGCGAATCTCAAAGGCCAAAAAGCAGTGGCCGCAGATTCGGTTGGCATTATCGCCGCCCTGAATACAGCCCAGATTAAGTGTCGGGTGATCGATTAAAAACCCCGCATGCTTCTGCTGTTTCATACGATCGCGCATCGCCATCAACTGACCGAGAATACGCTGCATGGATTCCATAGCGTTATTGCCCAGCGTCGGGTTGCTCGAGTGGCCAGACTTGCCGGTGATAGTCAGCTTCTCAATCATAATGCCCTTGTGCATTTTCACCGGGCGATTATTGGTCGGTTCGCCAATCAACGCACTGCGCGCAATTGGTCTTCCTGCGCTGACCAGAGCTTTGGCACCGGACATCGAGGATTCTTCATCGGCGGTGGCGAGAATAATCAGCGGCTGTTTTAAATTTTTATCCGGCAGAGATTTAAACGCTTCGATAGCCAGTGGAAAGAAACCTTTCATATCGCAGCTGCCGAGACCGTACCAGCGATTGTCACGCTCAGTTAGCTGGAAGGGGTTGCTCTGCCACAGAGCCTCATCACAGGGCACCGTATCTGTGTGGCCAGCCAGCACCAGACCGCCGGGGCCGCTGCCATAGGTGGCGATAAGATTGGCTTTGTTATTGCCGAGATCCATAACTTCTATAGCAAAACCCAGCTCGCGCAAAGTATTCGCCAGTAGATCAATTACCTCGCGGTTACCCTGATCAATAGACGGATTGATACTGCTTATTGAATTGCAGTGAATAATGCGGGCCAGTAGGTCGGTAAGTTCCATGTTTTTCTCGGTAATGAACTGATGCGCAATGAGTGTAGCCTATGGAGTAATTTCTGCTACCCCCAGTGACAATTCGGACTAGAATCTAATGATAGTGAGGATCGAATAACAACAGGAGTTGAGCATGAATGAAGCGCTGGCAAAGGGACGCTGTATAGATCTGGGCGGAGTTCTAAAAGATCTGGTTAGCGATGGAATACTCAGCCGAGCAGATGCCGCAGATATAGCCGGGGCCCGCCGCAGTCGTGACGAAGCACTGCTGCACCCCCTCGAGATTATTGTCGCCAAACAGCTTCTCCACGCCAGCGATGGCCGGCTGTTGACTCTTGAGCTACTCAGCCAGTGGCTGGCGGATAAAGCGGCACTGCAGCTGGCGCATATTGATCCTTTAAAGATTAATGTGCCAGCAGTCACCGCGGTAATGTCTTTTGCCTATGCCAAGCGCTACGGCATTCTGTGTATTGAAGTCAGCCGTGAAGAGCTGGTTATCGCCACCATGGAACCCTACGACAACAGCTGGATTGAAAGCCTCGAGCAGACCTCAAGGCGCAGTATTCGTCGCGTGATCGCCAGCCCCGCCGATATTAAAAAATACAGTCTCGAATTTTATTCGCTGGCCAATTCAGTGTTTGGTGCTGGTTCCTCGACCGCAACCAGTGCTGGAATTTCAAACTTTGAACAGTTGCTGGAAGTGGGCAAGCTTAAAGATGCCGACGCTCAGGATCAGCATATAGTGAATATTGTCGACTGGCTGTTGCAGTACGCCTTTGAGCAGCGCGCCAGTGATATTCATCTCGAGCCGCGCCGCGGCAAGGGCAAGGTGCGGTTTAGAATTGATGGTGTACTGCATCTGGTCTACGAGCTGCCGGACAATGTAATGACCGCCATGATCAGTCGTCTGAAAATCCTCGGGCGTATGGATGTCGCCGAAAAGCGCCGCCCTCAGGATGGCCGCATTAAAACCAAAGCACCCAATGCCAGTGAAGTGGAGCTGCGACTATCAACCATGCCCACCGCCTTTGGCGAAAAACTGGTTATGCGTATCTTCGACCCGGATGTTCTACTGCGCAGTTTTACCCAGCTGGGTCTGGTGGCCGAGGACTATCAGCAGTGGCAGTCAATGATCAAGCGCGCCCATGGTATTGTTCTGGTTACCGGACCCACCGGTTCGGGTAAAACCACCACCCTCTACTCAACCCTGCGACAGCTAGCCACCGACACAGTTAATGTCAGCACCATTGAAGATCCTATCGAAATGGTCGTCGATGCCTTTAATCAGAGTCAGATTCAGCCAGCCATTGAGTTTGATTTTGCCGCGGGAATTCGCACCCTGATGCGTCAGGACCCGGATATTATTATGGTTGGCGAGATCCGCGATCGGGCAACTGCAGAGATGGCTGTTCAGGCTGCTCTGACCGGCCATCTGGTGCTCTCGACACTGCATACCAACGATGCACCAACAGCCATTAGTCGACTGCTGGATTTAGGCATGCCTGCGCATCTGATTAAAGCCACACTCAATGGTGTGATGGCCCAGCGATTAGTTAGAACACTCTGTCCTGATTGTCGCGGCGAAGTGCAGACTGATCCTGAAGCCTGGCACCAGCTTGCAGGGAACTGTGAAATACCCAAAACTGTATTTCAACCAGTGGGTTGTTTGGAGTGTCGCAACACTGGATACTTGGGGCGTGAAGGTATCTATGAGATTATGCCGGTCACTGATGATTTACTCGGCCATATAAGTGCCGAATCAGATATTCAGCAGCTGCGCGATGCTGCCGTATCTCAGGGAATGAAAACCCTGCGTATGGCCGGCGCGCAAAAAGTGGCGGCTGGAACTACCTCTATTGCAGAGGTCTTGCGTGTTACCCCAGAGCTGGGAGCCCGTCGTCCAACTGGCGCCCAGATTGTTAATGATGATTAATTTTTTGAGACCCTTTTATGTCGAGGACTTTTCCTGCGCTGATTACAGCGAAATATCAGCGATACCTCGAAGGCTTTCAATCCGCCCATTCTGATCCTGCATGGCTCTCCAGCCTGCTTGATAACAACCCGAAATACCCTCTATTTGCAGAGCATTTGCAACTGCTGTGGGGCTGCAGTGATTTTGTTGGCCAGCAGTGCCAGCTTCAACCCGGAGAATTTCAGGAGCTGGTTGAAAGCGGCGACTTGCAGCGCAGCTACGCCGCGGATGACTACCTAAGGCGTATAGAGCAGCGCCTGCCTAGCGAATGCAGCGAAGAGCAACTCGGTCAGCAGTTGCGACTGTTTCGCCGCCGCGAATTAATCCGCATTATCTGGCGGGACTTTAGCCGCCAGTCACCACTGTTGGAGACCACCGCCGATATGACCGCGATGGCCGAGGCGGCTATCAATATATCTCTCAGAGTATTGCATCGCATCACCTGCGAAGAGCTGGGCACACCCTATCGTGAAGGGGCAGAGAATGCGGGCACAGAGGATCAAGCTGAACAGCATATGCTGGTTGTGGCCATGGGCAAGATGGGCGCCCGCGAACTGAATATATCCTCTGATATAGACCTTATATTTGCCTATCCAAGAAAGGGTGAAACCCGACGATCGGCATCTTCCAGACGCAAAAAAACCGTCTCCAATCAGGAATTTTTTACTCGCCTGGGCCAAAAGCTGATTGCCGCACTGGACAGCAAAACAGTCGATGGGTTTGTCTTTAGAGTGGATATGCGTCTGCGGCCCTATGGTCAGAGTGGCGCACTGGCGCTGAGTTTTGATGCCCTGGAAGAGTACTACCAGACCCAGGGTCGCGAGTGGGAGCGCTTCGCTATGGTCAAGGCTCGAGCCGTGGCCGGCAGGCAGGTGGATCGGGATTATCTGGATACTATTTTGCGTCCCTTCACCTATCGCAAGTATCTCGACTTTGGTGCTATCGAGGCGCTGCGCGATTTAAAGATAACCATTGATCGGGAAGTCCAGCGCAAGGGCATGCAGAGCGATATTAAACTCGGCCCCGGCGGTATTCGCGAAGTGGAATTTATCGCCCAGGCATTCCAGCTGATACGCGGCGGGCGCAACAGCGATCTGCAGACCCAATCTCTCTATCAGGCGCTGCAGCAACTGGCTACCGATGAAGTATTGGCCCCTGAAGATATCGACGGTCTGTGGCAGGCTTATATTTTTCTGCGCAATACCGAGCATGCCCTGCAAGGTATAGCCGACAGGCAGACCCAACAGCTGCCCGAGGATGAACTTGGTCAGCAGCGAGTCGCAACCATATTAGATTTCGAACATTGGCAGGACTTTGATCTTTGTCTGCAACAGCATCGCCAGCATGTGAAGAAAATCTTTGCCGATATCTTTGCCGATCCCGAGCGTGAGGATATTGGAGATGCCAGCACCAGTGACGATAACCAAAACTGGTTGCTGCAGTTGGATATCACAGAGATACAAAGCCAATTAGAGAATCTCGGATATATCGAGGCGCAGTGTATTGCCCGGGAACTCCATACACTATTCCAGAGCAGGGCGGTGCTGGCTCTGGATGCCGAGCCACGCAATCGCCTCGACCGGCTGATGCCCAAGCTGATTGCCATCTGTGCCTCAGCCAGCGATAACAGTATTACCCTGAGTCGGGTGCTAAGTCTTATTCAGGCGGTATTGCGACGCAGCGCCTATTTGGCCCTGCTCGGTGAAAATCCGAAAGCACTTCAGCAGCTGGTTTTACTCTGTGAACGCAGCCGTTGGGTAGCCGACCAGTTAATCGCCTACCCAGCGCTGCTCGACGAATTGCTTGATCCGCGGGCCCTATATACCGCACCTGATAAAGAACTTCTGGAGGATCATCTGCGCCAGCATATGTTGCGTGTGCCCGATGATGATCTTGAGCAGCAGATGGATATTATTCGCTACTTTGTGCGCTCCTACACTCTGCGCGTAGCTGCCTGCGAGTTAACCGATGTAATGCCGTTGATGAAGGTCAGTGATTATCTGACCTGGCTCGCTGAAGTAGTTATTGAGCACACAGTAAATATTTCCTGGAAACATCTGACCGATCAGTATGGTCAGCCCCAGGGTGCCGATGGAGAAGTCCCGGGCTTTATCGTGGTGGCCTACGGAAAGATGGGCGGTATTGAACTCGGCTATAAATCCGATCTCGATCTGGTGTTTTTATACGACGGCAGTACAGTAAAAAGCTCTTCAGTAAAAAGCTCCACTAGCGGGCCACGGGTAATTGACAACAGCACATTCTTCGCGCGCCTCGGCCGGCGAATTATTCATATTCTGTCGACGGTCACCCCCTCCGGCGCCGCCTATGAAATCGATATGCGTCTGCGGCCCTCGGGAAACTCCGGCATGCTGGTGTCTTCACTCGCTGCCTTTGAAAAGTATCAGCGCGAGGATGCCTGGACCTGGGAACATCAGGCGCTGGTGCGAGCGCGAGTCGTTGCCGGCGATAAGAAATTGGGTGAGGCGTTTGGCAGGGTGCGAAAAAATGTTCTTGAACAATATCGCAGTGCGCAATCCCTACGCACTGAAGTGGTAGAAATGCGTGAAAAAATGCGCAAACACCTGGGTCGAGCGACAAAAGATGGCAAATTCTCCCTTAAGCAGGGTATCGGAGGTATCGTCGATATTGAATTTATGGTTCAATTTGCAGTCTTGGCCTGGTCACACAACCATCCCGAATTAACTCGCTGGACTGATAGCATTCGTATACTGGAGTCATTGGCCCAGAGCGGGCTTTTATCAGAGCAGCAAATCAGCCAGTTAATTGACGCCTATAAAAGATACCGTTCAACAGGACATCTTCTGCAGCTGCAAAATCAGTCGCCAGAGGTGACTGGTAGCGAACTTCTTGAGTGTCGGGAAATTGTGACAGCCCAGTGGCAACAGTTATTTGATAATTAATAGTTAATAAGAGGAATAGGTCGATGTCGTTTTCGGACCGCGATGGTTTTATCTGGATGGATGGCAAAATGGTTGATTGGCGAGATGCGCAGACGCATTTCCTCACTTCATCCCTACACTATGGCAACGCTGTTTTTGAAGGCATTCGCGCCTATAAAACAGAAAAGTCTGGCACCTGTATTTTCCGTTTGGAAGACCATATCAAGCGCCTGTTTAACTCAGCAAAAATTTTGCACCTAGAGATTCCTTTTACCCAGGAAGAGATCTGTGAAGCACACCGCCAGGTAATCCGTGAAAATAAACTGGATGCGGCCTATATCCGCCCGCTGGTATTTTTAGGTTCCGAAGGTATGGGACTGCGCGCCGAGGGCCTTAAAGTTCACGTCGGTATTGCCGGTTGGGATTGGCCCTCATATATGTCGCCAGAAACTCTTGAAGCTGGCCTAAAAGTTCGCACCTCGTCCTATACCAGACACCATGTAAATATCACCATGGTTAAAGCCAAGGCCAGTGGTAACTATATCAACTCGATGCTGGCACTTCGCGAAGCGCTCGACTCCGGTTGTGACGAAGCGATTATGCTCGACCCGGAAGGCTACGTTGCCGAGGGCAGTGCAGAAAATTTCTTTATGGTTCGCGATGGCGTTATCTACACTCCGGATTTAACCTCCTGCCTCGACGGTATTACCCGCGATACAGTGTTTAAGCTGGCAGCAGATCACGGTATTGAAGTGCGCGAAAAACGGATTACTCGCGATGAAGTGTATATCTGCGACGAAGCCTTCTTTACTGGCACCGCCGCCGAGATCGTTCCTATTCGCGAATACGACAGCCGTATTATCGGCGATGGCAAGCGCGGTCCAATTGCGACAGTGCTGCAGGCTGCCTACTTTGATTTGGTGCGTGGTAAAAACGATAAGTATCAGGGCTGGTTAGCACCAGTTGCTGAATAAGCATTAGCTCGGGAATTATTGATAATCATGGCAAATGAAATTGTAAATGTTCTATGCATGAAGTGGGGCACCAAGTACTCAGGGGACTATGTAAATACCCTGTATTCCATGGTCGCCCGCAATATGAACCGCGACTTTCGTTTTATCTGCCTGACTGAAGATGGCAGCGGGTTAAACGAGCATGTCGAAGTCTTCCCGCTTCCGGAACTCTCGGTTGATCTGGGTGGCCCGGAGCGCGGCTGGAACAAGTTGGCGGTTTTTGCTGAGACCCTCTATGACATCAAGGGTAAAGTGCTGTGCCTGGATCTGGATTTAATTATTACCGGCAGTCTTGATGATCTGTTTGATTATCCGGGTGAAGTGATGATTATTAAGGACTGGATTAAAAAGGATGGCACCGGCAATTCATCGGTCTACCGTTTTGAAGTCGGCGCCCATCCGGAAGTCCTTGCCGAATTTGAGAAAAACTTCGAGCAGATCAAAAAGACCCATCGCAATGAACAGGAATATCTGTCCGCTGCACTGATGGCAAAAAATGCACTGGTGTACTGGCCGGATAAATGGTGCCGCAGCTTTAAGCGTCACTGTATTAAACCCTTCTCGCTATTTGTTGCCCGCGAGACTGAAATGCCTGCCGACACTCGCGTACTGGTATTTCACGGCAAGCCCGATCCCCATGAGGCAATCGCCGGGGTGAGCGGCAAGTGGTATCGACGCTTTAAGCCGGCAAAGTGGGTGGCTGAGCACTGGCATTAGGGCTACTTAATTAAGGATTGCCAGGACGGTAAGGATTTTAGAATATGGATGTTCTCTTCATTTCAAAGCACGGTTCCATATACAGATACTTCCAGTATTTGAAAAGGAACCTCAGTCTGCGTTCGACAGTCTGTGATTTCACGCCTAAATTCTATTTTAAGCTTCAAGCTCCCCCTCTCTCAGTCGATGAAATTAGAGCGGGTACTGAATTCCATTTGCAGCGCAAAAAAGCCAAATATAATTTTCCTGAGTGGCTGTGGCGGGGTTTGGCATTCTATTATGAGGCTAAATTTAAGTTTTATTACCGTCAGTTTTCAGGGCTAATTGATAACTACAAGCCTCGGTGTATCACCCTGTGGAATGGCCATAGACTCCCCGAACAGGCGATAAAGGTTTTAGCGATAAAGTTAAATATCCCCGTGGTTCATTTTGAAAATGGCCTCTTACCTGACACCACCACATTTGATATCTGTGGCGTCAATAACGCCAATAGCCTGCCAAGGGACGCGCAGTTTTATAGGGAGTACAAAAATAAAAGTACCCTTATTGGTCGCGATTTAGTTACCAGGAAATTTCACCGGTCAAAAAAGTCTCATGCAAAAAATAAAGACTTCTACGCAGCTCTGCCCGAAAAATATATCTTTGTTCCTTTTCAGGTGAAATTCGATAGTCAGGTATTATTGAACTCAAAATATATAAAAAGTATGACAGACCTGTATCAGTGGATTGAGTTTGCTGAGCAAAGCAGCGACCAACCCTTAAAGTTTGTTATAAAAGAGCATCCTTCTGATCCGCATAAATACACCGAACTTTACAATAAAAATCCAAATATCATTTTTAGTAACAGAGATACAAAAGAGCTTATAGAAAAAGCTGATGCCGTTATCACGGTAAATTCCAGTGTCGGTCTTGAAGCCATACTTTTACACAAGCGGGTGATTGTTCTTGGTGAGGCCTGTTACGGCATTGAGGGGTTATGTCGTCCGGTGAAAGCCGCCTCTGAGCTATCTGAGACGGTTAACCAGTTACCTTTGTGGGAGTTGGATGTGGATCTGATAGAAAATTTTCTCGCTTATCTTCAATGTGAATACTGTGTTCCGACATCCTGGCGAAACCCGGATAAAAAACATATTGATAGCTTGCAAAAAAGATTTGAAAGTTTATAAATCTATATCTTTCTCAGCCAATACTGCTTCCATCAGTCTTGTTCATACGGATAAAAATTACCTTGTTCCTAGCCGATAAAGTTTCTTAACGAAACTATAATATAAGCTTATATGCCTTTCTTGAAGATTAATCATGAGAGGATTTTTCTCATATTTTCTGTTATGTTGCAGAGCATGTTAGTTTCCAGCCAACAGAAATTCCTATTCGTCCATATCCCCAAATCAGCCGGGACAAGTGTGACTGCCGCCCTAAAAAACTTTAGCGATAAACCCGAAGAAGTCTGGATCAATCGACTGCTGGCGAGAATAGGTATTAACGTCAATTGGTTTGGCCCATTTCATTGGGTACGCGGGCGAAAACACTCCACTGCCCGACAGATACAGATGATGTATTCGAATTCGGTATTTGATGATTATTACAAGTTCGCCTTTGTGCGAAATCCATGGGCGCTCCTGGTTTCCTACTACCACTACATTAAATCAAATCAGCATCACCATCGTAGTCAGAAGGTCAATAACATAGACAGCTTTGAGTCCTATATTCACTACGAGATCAAGCGCAATAAAATCAATCAGAGCCGCTTTGTTACCGATGCCTATGGCAATGAGCTGGTCGACTTTGTAGGCCGTTTCGAATCTCTGGAGAATGATCTCAGCGAGATTTTTGAGCGAATCGGAGTTGAAGCTAAAATTCCGCATATCAATAGCTCGGCACATACTGACTACCGAGACTATTACACGCCAGAGACAGCCAAGTTAGTTGCCTTCCATTGGGCAGAGGATATTCTGCGTTTTGGATATACTTTTGACGACGGTGGCAAATAGCTGGCTATAATGAGCTGTTAATAACAGAGCTTATTTATGAACTGCTTGTTTAGACTTATCTATTCGGTAATTTTTTACTTACTGACCCCTTTGATCCTCGCGCGACTACTGTATCGGGCGGTTAAGGCCCCTGCCTATAGGTTGCGATGGGCCGAGAGATTCGGCTTCGTTCCTCTATCTGGAGGCAAGCCTGTTATCTGGCTGCACGCTGTCTCTGTTGGCGAAACCCTCGCCGCCGTGCCGCTGGTAAAAGCCCTGCAAGAAAAATATCCGAATCATCGTTTAACCCTAACCTGTATGACCCCCACCGGATCTGAACGTATAAAAGCCGCCTTTGGCGACTCTGTCGATCACTGCTATGCACCCTATGATATGCCAGATTCCGTGGCGCGTTTGCTAAACCGGGTAAAGCCGAAAATATTAATTATTATGGAGACCGAGCTGTGGCCAAATACCATTGCCGCCTGCCATAAGCGCAACATTCCCGTGCTGCTGGCCAATGGCCGTCTCTCGGAAAAATCCGCCGCTGCCTACAGACGTATAGCGCCGCTGGTTCGACCTATGCTGGCAGGGTTAACCACCGTGGCAGCGCAACATAAGGATGACGGTGCACGTTTTACTGATCTCGGGCTAGCTGAGACTGCGCTATCTATTACCGGCAATATCAAGTTTGATCTGAGTCTCGATAATATCACTAGAGGTAAGGCGCGGGCGCTGTTGACTGAATGGCGTGGTGTCAGTGAACGACCCATCCTCTTGGCGGCCAGCACCCATCGCGGTGAAGATGAGATTATTCTGCAAGCCTTCAAGAAAATAAAAGACAGGATAAATAATCCGTTACTGGTTTTAGTGCCGCGTCATCCAGAACGCTTTAATCAGGTTGCAGAGCTCTGTGGCGCTACAGGGTTTTCCGTCGCCAAACGCAGCAGCGGGGATTCTCCTGGCAACGCAGATATATTGCTTGGCGATACCATGGGCGAACTGATGTGCTTCTTTGGTGCCTGCGATATAGCCTTTGTTGGCGGCAGCCTGGTTCCCACCGGTGGGCACAATATGATTGAGCCAGCGGCATGGGGGGTACCAGTGCTTAGCGGACCCCATCTATTTAATTTCAGCGAAGCATCGCAGCTGCTGTTAAACGGCGGCGCTATGCAAATCTGCCAGAGTGCAGATCAGATGGCGGAGCAGGTTGTTGAGCTCATACAGAATCAAGCGCAGCGAGACGAGATGGGTGGTGCAGCGCAGCGCATAGCTGAGGCTAATCGCGGTGCGCTGGATAGACTGCTAAGCCTTATTGATAAAACTATTTAGCCTTTAGTCTGTGTAGGTTATTTAGCGATAGTCAGCTGTGGATCCAGCCAGGCGTTGAGCTGGTAGATATCGTCCGGTGACAGCTGGCCGGCAACCTCTTTAAGAAGCATCATCGACAGAATATAGTCATAGCGGGCATTGGAATAATTGCGTCGCGCCTGATAGAGGGTGCGCTGAGCAACCAATACATCGACAATATTTCTTGTGCCCACCTCATAACCAGCCTGAGTTGCCTGCAGAGCACTGTCAGCCGAAGTGATTGATTGTTTACGCGCTTTTACACGAGCCGTATTGGTCAGCACCAACTGGTGCAGGGAGCGAGCCGCCTGAACCGTATTGCGCTTGCTGGCAATATAGCCCTCGTCAGAGGCAATTGAACGCTGTTTGGCCTGACGGCGCTGAGCATCTACTGAACCACCCATCCAGATTGGCATGGTCACCGAGACTACAAAAGAATGGCCATCCTGCTGCGACTCGAAGGGTGAAGTGTATCTGGTGCCATCAGAGTCAGAATCGAAATAAGAGGCTCGTCCTGAAATCTTTGGCAGGCGCGCCGATGCGGCTGCCTTGGCATTATTGTAGGCAGCATCCTTGCCCAATTCTGCGACTTTAAGCTGGAAATTATTGCCGATAGCAAAATCAACCCACTCCTGATTGCTCAGTGGTTCGGGATTGGTTGCAGCAAAGTTTTCCCTGAGGCCAGCGAGTACTTTATGATCTTGACCGGTTAGGACTTGCAGTCCCTCAAAAGCAATATTCAGCGCACCGCGCGCCTCAAGGCTATTTACCGCAGCATCATCAAATACCGCCTGGGCTTCATGAACATCGGTTACCGGTAGCAGGCCCACTTCAAAACGCTCGCGAGTCTGCTCGAGCTGGCGCTGGATAGCGCGCTCCTCGGCATCGCGTGTCTGTAAATTGTCATAGGCGCGAAGCACGTTAAAGTAGGCTTCGCTAACGCGAATAATCAGCGACTGCTGATCGGCGGCAAACTGTGCCCGGGCGCTTTCGCTCAGTGCTTTGCCACTTTGAAAGCTGTACCAGGAAGGCATATCAAAGATAGCTTGGCTTAAAGAGACGTTGTACGAAGTTACATCGCTATCAATGAGTCCACCCATACCAAATATTGGAGAACTATCATTGAGCTCTGATTGGGTATAGTCGCCGGATACTGATAGCTGAGGAAGCAGGACACCGCGTGCTATATTCCTATTTTCCCGGTCGGCGTTAAAATTGGCGCGGGCCGCTCGCAATACTGGATCGTTTTGCACAGCACTTTCGTATATATCAGTCAGGGTATCCGCCAGACTGATCTGCGGCACCATCAGTGACAGTACAAAAGCGATAACAGAAATAAATAATCTTTTTGAAACAGTTTGCATATGGCCTCCATTTGCCTGAACTTTAGTTTAGCAGATTTATTTCCAGGCACTTGGTCAGTGTTTTAACTAGTGATTAGACGTTTTAAACCGCCAACTGGTTGACCAGATGGTAAAATTATCAAAATATATTTTTTATTGAGACTAGCCCGCATGCTTAAAAAGCACCAATTTGGTCATTCAGACTACCGCATAAAGTCGACCGAGACAGTTTTTAAAGGGTTCTTTAAAATGACCCGAACGGTGGTAGAGCACCGGCTATTTGGCGGTGGCTGGAGTCGGCCATTGACCAGAGAGTTGTTTAGACGTGGCGATGCGGTGGGCGTACTTTTATACGATCCGGTAAATCACCTGATTGGGCTGGTCGAGCAGTTTCGTCTCGGCGCCATCGATGAAAAGCAGGGCCCCTGGCAGTATGAAGTGGTCGCCGGCATGATGAGTCGTGAAGAGGATCCCCGGCAGGTAGCCGTTCGCGAGTTACAGGAGGAAGCCGGGGTAGAGGTGGAAAAGCTAATACCAATCTGCGACTATCTGGTTAGCGTCGGCGGCACAGACGAAAAAATGCATATGTATTGTGGTCTTCTCGACCTGACCGGCAAGGGCGGAATTTTCGGCCTCGACGGCGAGGGAGAGGATATTCAATTCCATGTTTGGCCCTACGATGAAGTCATGCAGGCATTTTCAGAAGGGCTGCTAAATAGCGCCGCAATGACCGTATCTCTGCTATGGCTTAACTTAAAGCACAGTGAATTGAGACTTGAGTCTTGATTGCACTACTCCGAGCGGGCTCCCAAAGCGAAACAGTTAACTACATCACGATGAGAGAATAGAGACTTTGTCAGTATCCGAAACCAGACGCCAGCGGCTTAACCTATCCCAATTACACGCAGAGTGCGGACTCAATTACGTGCGCCTGTTGCGGTTGATGCCAGACGACGTTCAGGTCGGCAGCAGTATTCGCGTAGATTTTGCCGATGGCCCGAGCAGCGGCATGCGGCTAACAGTAGCAGAGGTGACCAAATACACCTATCTGTTAACCATTGTTGCCGATGGCTCAAGGCCCAGATGGCTGCCAGAGATCGAGATAAAAGTACGTATCTATCACGATGCAAGAATGGCTGAAGTGATTGAATGGTGCAATGACAGAACTATCCCCTGGCTGCTGTGTGAAAATTCTGGCATGCAGGCGCGAGATGAAAAGTGGCAGTGGAATAGTTTTTTAAGCGATCTTCTTGCTCACGGCCTAAAGCATGGCATGAGCAAATTGAACGTAAATTAAAAGTACATTAATAGAAGTAATGTTCGCAACTAAAGCATAGAGGGCTGCAGTGAGCACAGTTCATATTACACAGATTACCGACCTGCATCTGGGTTCGGATAAAAGCGAAACCCTCGGGGGTGTAACCACCTTCGATAGTTTTCAGTCTGTGTTGCAAGCCACAGAGGCTCATGGGCGCGCAGACAATCTGCTGTTGCTGACCGGGGATCTGGCTGGCGACTGTCAGCCCGAAGCCTACCAGCTGCTAAATCAAACCCTTTTCGATGCGGATAAACAGGCGCTCTGGCTGCCCGGCAATCACGATGATGTCGAGACCATGAAAACCAATCTCAGTCACTACCCCCAGCGACGAATTTATGAAGTGGGAGGCTGGGGCATTCTGCTGCTCGATAGCTCCAAGCCCAACAGTCCCGGCGGGCATATCTCTGATGGGGAGCTGGTTTTCGCCGAGCAGGGCCTAAAACAGTTAGCTGGTAAGCCGGTACTGGTCGCCATGCACCATTCTCCGGTACTGGTCAATTCTGCATGGATCGACAAGCAGCAGATTGATAACCATCAGCGGCTCTACCAAATTCTCGAAGCCCACGGCGGGGTAAAGGCGGTTGTTACCGGCCATGTGCACCAGCATAACGACAGTATCTGGGGCGATATTGCGGTTTACTCGACACCATCCAGCTGTGTTCAGTTTGAAAAATACAGCGCTGATTTTGCACTCTCTGCGCAACCCCCAGGTTACCGCTGGCTGGATCTACATGCCGATGGCAGCCTGCAAACCGGCGTTGAATTTCTCAAAGATTTTGCCCAGCGCTGTGACCAAAGCTGCGTTGGCTATTAGGCTCTGTTCAAGCCCTCTCTTTCCATCGTTAATCTCTTAGAATAATCCCCTAAAGCGCCAATGCTTTGGCTATACTGTTGCCAACTTGAAAGCCGCAAATAAAAATTAGACGTTTATCTATGCCAACGCTGCTGTATCTCCATGGGTTTAATAGCTCGCCTGAGTCTAAAAAGGCGCAGCAGACCCAGCGCTGGTTTGAGCAGAACGCACCCGAAATTGAATTTATTCGCCCATCGCTGCCACCCTATGCAGATGCCGCTATAAGCCTGCTGGAAAAGCTGGTTGGCGAGCGACCGGCGGATTCAGTATTTGTGATCGGCAGCTCTATGGGCGGTTTCTTCGCAACCTGTCTAGCCGAGCAATACAATTTGAAAGCGGTGCTGGTCAACCCTGCGGTAAGCCCGGATAGAGGTCTGCAAAAATGGCTAGGAGAGAACGCCAATTATCACACTGGGGAAATGTGGCTATTTGAGCCGCAGCATATTGATGAGTATCGTCGCCTTGATCCCCCTGAGATAAAAAATAAAAATAATTACCTCGTGCTCTTGCAAAGCGGTGATGAAGTACTTGATTATCGCGATGCGCAGCAACGTTACAGTGGATGCAAAATAATTCTCGAATCCGGTGGCGATCATAGCTTTATCGACTATCATCAACACCTGAAAAATATTCACCAATTTTTGGTCTCGGCCTAAATAAACTAATTTGTGAGCGAATGAGCAACTACAACGCAGAAGATATTGAAGTCCTCACTGGACTCGACCCCGTCCGCAAACGACCGGGCATGTATACCGACACCAGTCGTCCCAATCACCTGGCTCAGGAGGTTATCGATAACAGTGTCGATGAGGCACTTGCCGGTCACGCCAAGCGTGTTGAAGTCTCCCTGCACAAAGATGGCTCGCTGTCAGTTTGTGATGATGGTCGCGGTATGCCGGTGGATATCCATCCAGAGCAGGGTCTTCCCGGTGTTGAAGTGATTCTTTCAACCCTACATGCCGGTGGTAAATTCTCCAACGACAACTACCAGTTTTCCGGCGGCTTGCACGGTGTGGGTGTATCCGTGGTGAACGCCCTGTCTACCAAGCTGGATGTGGTTGTTAAGCGCGGCGGCAATGTCCACCAGATTGTTTTTGCCGGCGGCGAAAAGACCTCCGACCTGCAGGTAATCGACAGCTGTGGGCAACGCAATACCGGTACTATTTTGCGCTTTTGGCCAGACCCCAGTTATTTTGATTCAGTAAAATTCTCGGTCAGTAGACTACGCCATGTGCTGCGCGCCAAAGCGGTACTCTGCGGCGGCCTAACCGTTGGTTTCTACAATGAAAATACCAATGAAAATGAAGAGTGGTATTACGAAGACGGTTTAAAAGATTATCTGGCCGGTGCACTGCACGGCTGGGAAGTACTGCCCGCAGAACCTTTTATCGGCACCTTTGCCGCATCTAATGAAGCGGTTGATTGGGCCGTGCAGTGGATGCCTGAAGGCGGCGAGCTGGTTCAGGAGAGCTATGTAAACCTGATTCCAACCCCGCAGGGCGGCACCCATGCCAATGGACTGCGCAGCGGGCTTTTAGATGCTATGCGCGAGTTCTGTGAATTTCGAAATCTGCTGCCGCGAGGGATTAAATTAACCCCGGACGATATCTGGGATCGCTGTAGCTATGTGCTCTCCTGCAAACTGGCCGACCCGCAGTTTTCCGGCCAGACCAAAGATCGACTCTCATCGCGAGAAGTTGCCGCCTTTGTCTCCGGCGTCGTTAAAGACTCTTTCAGCCTGTGGCTAAACCAGCACACCGAAGAGGCTGAGAAACTCGCCGAGCTGTGTATCTTTGCCGCCCAGCGCCGTATGCGCGCAAGCAAAAAAGTGGTGCGCAAAAAGATCACTCAGGGTCCGGCACTGCCGGGCAAGCTGGCCGACTGTTCTAGCGGCGAGCCGGAACAATGTGAAATATTCCTGGTTGAGGGTGACTCTGCGGGTGGTTCTGCCAAGCAGGCGCGCAACCGTGAAAATCAGGCGATTATGCCGCTGCGCGGTAAGATTCTTAATACCTGGGAAGTGGATTCACAGGAGATTCTCGGCTCTCAGGAAGTCCATGATATTTCGGTTGCTCTGGGTGTAGATCCGGCACTCGAAGAAGTCGATTCACTGCGCTATCACAAGATCTGTATCCTCGCCGATGCGGATTCCGATGGACTGCATATTGCTACACTGCTCTGTGCGCTATTTGTCCGTCACTTCCGTCCACTGGTTGCACTGGGTCATGTCTATGTCGCCATGCCGCCACTGTTTAGAATTGATGTCGGCAAAGATGTTTACTATGCGCTGGACGATGCCGAGCGCCAGGGTATTCTCGACCGCATTCAGGCCGAGGGTAAGCGCGGCAAGGTCAATGTCCAGCGCTTTAAGGGATTGGGTGAGATGAATCCGCTGCAGCTGCGCGAGACCACCATGGATCCGGATACCCGACGACTGGTTCAGCTAACCCTTGAACCCGGTGATGACACCAACAGCATTATGGATATGTTACTGGCCAAAAAGCGCGCTTCAGATCGACGCGCCTGGCTGGAAAACAAAGGCAATTTAGCCGACAACCTCTAAACCGTTTTTTACTACAGGAAAGACGATGAACGATATCGTAACCTTTAATGACCAGGGCGTAGAGAGCAGGCCTCTCAGCGACTATGCCGAGCAGGCCTATCTGGATTACTCCATGTACGTCATCCTCGATCGCGCACTGCCGCATATTGGCGATGGCCTTAAGCCAGTGCAGCGACGTATTGTCTATGCGATGAGTGAGCTGGGCTTAAAAGCCAGTGCCAAATACAAGAAGTCAGCGCGAACCGTGGGTGATGTGATCGGTAAATTCCACCCCCATGGTGACAGTGCAGCCTATGAAGCCATGGTGTTGATGGCACAGCCATTTTCCTACCGCTATCCGCTTGTAGATGGCCAGGGTAACTGGGGTTCAGCGGATGATCCAAAATCCTTCGCGGCGATGCGTTACACCGAATCCAAGCTCTCCAAATACGCAGATGTGCTGCTCTCAGAGCTGGGCCAGGGTACTGCCAACTGGCGCCCCAACTTTGATGCCACCATGGAAGAGCCGGAAATTCTGCCAGCCCGGGTACCCAATGTGCTGCTTAACGGCACTACTGGTATTGCCGTGGGTATGGCGACGGATATTCCGCCGCACAATCTCAATGAGGTAGTCAGCGCCTGCCTGCATCTGCTGGATAGCCCCAAGGCAACAATTCCGGAGTTGATGGAATTTATTAAAGCGCCGGATTTCGCCACAGAAGCGGAAATTATTACCAGCCAGGCGGATATTCTAAATACCTATGAGACCGGTCGTGGCTCGGTAAAGATGCGTGCGATCTGGAATAAGGAAGACGGCGATATTATTGTTACCGCTCTGCCATTCCAGGCTTCGGGTTCCAAGATTCTGGAACAGATTGCCGCGCAGATGCGCAATAAAAAATTACCCATGGTTGAGGACTTGCGTGATGAGTCTGACCATGAGAATCCAACCCGTCTGGTGATAACACCGCGTTCCAATCGCGTTGATATAGACGCGTTGATGGATCATCTGTTTGCATCCACTGATCTCGAGCGCAGCTACCGCATCAATATGAATATTATTGGTATCGATGGCCGTCCCTCGGTGATGAATCTGCGTCAGATTTTAAAAGAGTGGTTGAGCTTCCGTATTGATGTCACTCGCCGTCGTCTCGACTACAGATTACAGAAAGTCGATAAGCGCCTGCACCTGTTGGATGGTTTATTAATCGCGTTTTTGAATATTGATGAAGTGATTCATATTATCCGTACCGAAGATGAGCCCAAGCCTGCATTGATTGCCCGCTTTGGTCTTTCGGATACGCAGGCGGAATATATTCTCGATACCAAGCTACGTCAGTTGGCGCGACTGGAAGAGTTTAAGATTCGCAGCGAGCAGGATGAGTTAGCTAAAGAAAAAGCGGAGTTGGAGCTGCTGTTAGGTTCCGATGCGCGACTGAAGACGCTGGTTAAAAAAGAGCTAAAAGCCACTGCTGAAGAATATGGTGACGATCGTCGTTCACCGTTAAAAGAGCGCGGTGAAGCCCAGGCCTTTAATGAGAAAGATCTGCTTACCGCTGAGCCGATTACTGCGGTGCTGTCCGATAAGGGTTGGTTGCGTGCGGCTAAGGGCCATGAGATTGATCCGACAACCCTAAATTATAAATCCGGTGATAAATTCCTTTCTGCAGCCCGTGGGCGCAGCAATCAGAATCTATTTTTGCAGGACAGCGGCGGGCGTTTTTACGCGCTGGCCGGTCATACTCTGCCATCGGCTCGAGGTCAGGGCGAGCCGGCAACTGGTCGCCTAAATATAACCTCTGGGGCATTGTTTACTGATGTGTTGATGGGTGCAGATGACCAGAAGGTGCTGTTGGGTACTGATGCGGGTTATGGCTTTGTCGGTAAGATTGGCGATCTGTTCACCAAGAATAAGGCCGGTAAGGCGGTGGTCTCTATTCCCAAGGGTGGCAGAATCCTGAGTCCTAAAATGGTTAGTGATACCAATGCGCTGATTGCTGCGGTTAGTAATGAGGGGCGTCTGTTGGTCTTCCCGATTTCCGAGTTGCCTGAGCTGGCGCGGGGTAAGGGTAATAAGATTATTAATATTCCCGGTTCGCGGTTGCAGGCTCGTGAGGAGTTTGTGATTGACTATGGGGTTATTTCTGAGGGCGACTCTCTGGTTGTTCACTCTGGTAAGCGTTATCTGGTGATGAAGGCTAAAGATCTTGAGCACTATCGTGGTGAGCGTGGCCGTCGTGGGCATAAGTTGCCGCGGGGGTTCCAGAAGGTGGATAAGTTGGAGGTGGAGGGCACCTAGCTCTCTGCTTTTTGGCTTTGTTGACCGTTCTGCTCGAGCGGAGCGGTCGCGAAGTCGCCGATAATACTGTGATCGATTCCATGGTCGTTCACATTTCCTAAGCTGCGGTAACTCGCTGGTGCTCAAACAGATCCTCGCTTTTAACGGAAATGCGAACGACCATAAGCGGAATCTGACTGATCACAGTGTTATCGGCGACTTCGCTTGGAGTTATCGGAGTACATCTTCCCGTCATACTGGCGAAGGCCAGTATCTCTTGGGCTCGCAGTGTAATTCAACAGGTCCCAGCCTTCGCTGGGATGACGGGAGTTTCTTTCTCCCTCCGTTCTGTCGGGAGGACAGCGGTTTCTCCCGTCATACTGGCGTAGGCCAGTACCTTTTTAATTTACAGCGTAATTCTATAGGTCCTAGCCTTCGCTGGGACGACGTTCATACACTTTTCGAAAAACCCTATTCTCTGTACTACCCTTAAATGAGGTCAATTGAATGCGCTCCGCAAAAAGGAGGGCAACCTTTACAAAAAATAAGGAAGTCAAAATGGAAGAGAATCTTGAGCTTATACAGGAATTAGTTGTTCTTTACGGGGTGAAAATATTAATGGCGTTGGTGATCTTTATTGTCGGTAAATGGATCGTCAAAAAGCTCTCCAATGTAGTAGAAAAGTTAATGCAGAAAAATGAAGTGGATCCGGCGATCCGCAATTTTGCCGGAAGTATTATCTATTACACACTGCTGGTCTTTGTGTGTATTGCGGCACTTGGTCAGCTGGGTATTCAGACCGCCTCTTTTGTCGCCATTGTCGGTGCCGCTGGTCTGGCGGTTGGCTTGGCATTGCAGGGTTCGCTGTCGAATTTTGCGGCGGGGGTTCTGTTGCTGATTTTCCGTCCTTTCAAAGTTGGTGATTTTGTCGAGATTGCTGGCACCTCTGGGGTTATTCAAAGTATCCAGATTTTCACTACCGAGTTAAATACACCGGACAATAAGAAAGTTATCGTCCCCAATGGCGGTGTTATCAGCGGCAATATAGTTAACTA
>Ga0206125_10002235_pt1 | contig 20848 bp, 13 predicted proteins | sample Helgoland_Spring_4_FD_148598 | JGI IMG/M metagenome (GOLD analysis project Ga0206125, IMG submission 148598) | Pelagic subsurface seawater microbial communities from Kabeltonne, Helgoland, North Sea - Helgoland_Spring_Bloom_20160331_1 | ecosystem: Environmental > Aquatic > Marine > Epipelagic ... | reverse complement strand
CAAAAAGGCAAATAAGCAAAGGTTGCTACACCCAAAACTGCTGATTGAGTTGCTCCACAAGTATTCCAAGGAACTAAAACTGAAGTAACAGTTCCTGCATCTTCCAAAGTTCTACTTAAGTTCTCAGGGGCAAGACCTTTCTCTTTATAAGTGTCAGCATACATTCTTCCAGGAACTACAATTGCTAAATACTGATCAGATGCTGTGATGTTGAAAAACACACAAGTTCCTGCTGTAGTTGCAATCAAACTCCCTGGGCTCTGAGCGTAACTGATTATTGGCTCAGCAACTCTTCTTAAAAGTCCTGTTGCCTCCATAGCTCCACCAAAAATCATAGCGCAAATAATCAGCCAAACCGTATTAAGCATTCCGTACATACCACCTGTAGATAGTAAATTGTTAATCATTTCATTTTCAGTTGTGATAGAAATTTCACCTCCCATAGCATTTATAACTGCAATATAAGACGAACTAAAAGTTAATGATTCAGCACTAGTAATTGATATTACAACATCTGGCTGAAAGATAATAGCAAAGATGCCTCCTAAGAGTGTTCCTGCTAATAATGCTGGAATGGCTGGAGTTTTTTTAATGATAAGCGCAATTACCAAAATTGGAACTAAAAAGAGCCACCCACTTATGTTGAATAAATTAGAAATAGCTGATAAGAGCATATTTATATCTTGATTTCCTGATGATTCAAAAGTAAATCCAATTACTAAAAAAATGATAAGTGTAATTGCAAAAGAAGGAATAGTTGTGTACATCATATATCTTATATGTGTAAATAAATCCGAACCAGCCATTGCAGGTGCTAAATTTGTAGTGTCCGATAATGGTGACATTTTATCCCCAAAATAAGCGCCAGAAATAATTGCCCCACCAACCAAACCTGTTGGCAATCCAAGTGCTTGTCCTATACCTAAAAGAGCAATACCAATAGTTGCTATTGTACTCCAAGAGCTTCCTGTTGCTAAACTTACAATTGCTGTAATTATTGCTGTTGCAAATAGGAATGTTTTAGGGTTTAGGATTTGCAAACCATAAAAAATCATAGCAGGAACAATACCACTTATTAGCCAAGTACCGGCTAAAGCTCCAATAAGTAATAGAATTATTAACGATGGAGTAGTACTCGAAATACTTTTGCTAATTCCATCTAAGATAGTTTTCCACTTGGATCCAAATTTTATTCCTACTATTGATGCAGTTGCTGCAGCAAAAAGTAAAGCTAATTGATTTGCTCCCCCAAGAGAATTGTCTCCATATAAGAATACATTATATGCTAAAAGTGCAACTAAGACTATAATTGGTAAAAGTGCGAAAAAGTAAGGTGTTTTTTTATCTGTCATCTTATTTTTTTAAGATGTAAAGATAAAAGAAAAATTGATGTTGTACTAAGCTAAGATTTTATAACATTTATCTATAAAACCCCAACCTTCTTCATACAATCCACCATAGTATTGTAAGTTCTTTCAATGTCATTATCTAGTCCGATTGAGATACGAACTAATCCATCAGAAAGCCCCATTGTCTCTCTTTCTTCTTCAGGTATTTCAGATGAAGTAGATAGACCTGGTGCAGAAAATAATGTTTTGTAGAACCCTAAACTTACAGCTAAATAACCAAGGTTGTTGTTTTGCATTTCTTCCATTAATGTATTTGCTTTTTCTTTAGTTTTTGTATCGAGAACCAACATACCTCCAAAACCAAATCCGTCATTCATGCTTTTTTTCATCATTTCGTGCTGAGGATGATTCTCAAGACCAGGATAAATTACTCTTAAATTGTCAGCTTGGAATTTTTCAGCAAGGTATTGAGCATTTTCAGAATGTTTTTTTATTCTTAAGTGAAGTGTACGAATATTTTTAAGAATACTTGCAGCTCTCACGGCATCCATAGTAGGACCTAAAAGCATAGCACTTCCTGAATTTACATCAATCATACTTCCAATAAACTCTTCATCAGAACAAACAACTCCACCAACAGTATCTGAAGTGCCATTAATAAATTTTGTTAATGAGTGAATCACAACATCAGCTCCCATTTTTGCTGGAGAAAAAATCATAGGAGTAAAGGTATTGTCTACTACAAATTTAATACCATGTTTTTTTGCAACTTCAGCAATAGCATTAATATCTGAAACCTCTAATAAAGGATTACTCATTGTCTCACAATAAATTACTTTTGTTTTGTCAGTAATTGCATTTTCAATTTCTTCTAGTTTAGTTGTGTTTACAAAAGTTGTTTTGATGTTAAACTTTGGTAAATAGTTTTTCATAAAAGCATAAGTACCACCATAAATTGTACGGCTACTAATTATTTCATCACCAGTGCTACAACATTGCAAAAGTGTAGTTGTAATTGCTCCCATTCCTGAAGCTGAAAGAATAGCTCCTTTTGTATATTCCATTCCAGCAATTGCTTGTGCTAAGTATGATGTTGATGGATTTGTGTGTCGTGAATAAAGGTAACACCCTTCTTGTGTTCCTTCAAATACATCTCCCATAGTTTTACCTGCTAAATAGGTAAAGGTTGATGAATCTGCAATGGATGGGTTTACCCCTCCAAACTCTCCAAAAAACTGTAAATCTTGTATTTTATTTGCTGGTGTTCCTTTCTTGTTGCTCATACTTTTAAATTTTCTACAAAACTGATAAAAATAAAAGGATTATAGAAAGAAAAAGTTCAATAAAATCGGGCTTTTAATATTAGTGGTTATTGCTAGTTTTATTCTTCCTCATAATAACCATATCCTGATGTCCCGTATCCATAGCCATATCCATACCCATACCCATAGCCTGAAGATGAATATTTAAAATCATTAATAATAACATGAACATTTTTAATTTGTTCTAGTTCGTATAAGTTGTTAACTATACTTAATGATTTTGCTTTTGAGTATCCATGTCTAACTACATATAAATTAATGTCAGCATGTTGCATTAAGATTACACCATCAGTAACTAGTCCAATAGGAGGTGTGTCAATAATAACATAATCGTAAGTTTTGTTTAGTTCAGTTATTAATTCTTGCATTTTTGGGCTATCTAAAAGTTCAGCTGGGTTTGGTGGAGTAGGGCCTGACCCAATAACTTCTAGGCTTTCAATTTCAGTTTGAGTAATTACATCTTGTAATGATGACTTATTTATTAAATAATTACTTAAGCCCGCATCATCTTTTAGATTAAAATCATTATGGAGTTTAGGTTTTCTTAAATCACCTCCAATTAAAATAGTTTTATGCCCTGATAACGCAAATATTGCTGCAAGATTCATAGCAGTAAAGGTTTTTCCTTCTCCTCCAATTGATGAGGTAATTGTAATAACTTTTTTTTCTTTTTCAGCAGCTAAATATTGAATATTAGTTCTTAATGATCTAAATGATTCTGCAATAATTGATTTTGAAGCAGTAGAAACAACCATGCTTGTCGCTTTATCGCTATGCCCAACTAAACCTAAAACTGGAATATTAGAAGCGTTATTTAAGTCTGATTTACTATAAATAGTGTCACTAAAGAAACCTCTTAAAGAAATAATTGCAATAGGAATAAAGAGTCCAAGTAAAATTGCAATAAAATAAGCTAAACTTTTTCTCGGTTTAATCGGTATTTCTGAGTCTAATCTTGCAGGGTCTATTACTTTATGATCTGATTCTGTACCTGCTTTTGCTAGTGATGCTTCATATCTTTTTTGCTGTAAGTAAATTGCTGTTTGCTCATTATATTCATATTTTCTTTTTAAAATAAGATATTCTTTTTCAGCTGCTGGTAGAGTGCTGATTTTTGAATTAAAGGTATTAATTCTGCTTTTAAGATCTGTTTCGTAAATTGTAGCAGAAGCAATTAGGTTACTAACATTTTCAATGATAGTTTTTTTAGTATGTTTTATTTGTGATAAAACAGCTTGATAAGCAGGGTTCTTTTCAGTTGTTGTAATTTGTAATTCGCCTTTTCTAGCATAAAGTTGCAAAAGCTGATTGATCAGACCATTTAATTCAGGATTACTGATTCCCATTGAAGTTGGCGACACAATTGAATTTGCGTTTTTATCTTCTTTTAAGTAGGATAATAATGATTCGTAATACCTAATGTTTACAGATTGCTCTGAGAGTGTATTGTCTAGTCTTTGTTTTTGAAAAAATGTACCAAACTCTTTGTCCACCAAATCAAGATTAGCGTTTTGTTGTTTAAAACTTTTGATTTGATTTTCAATATTAGTTAATGAATCTTGAATTATAGCAAGCTGATCATCAATAAAATATATGGTATTAACTGCCATAATATTTTTTTCATCTAAGCCACTTCTAATGTATATCTCTGTAACTTTATCAAGAATAGTGATATTTTTCTTAGGCGTTTTCCCTTTAATACTAAGTTTCAGAATAGATGTTTCTTTATTAATAGGATTAATGATAATGTTATTAATAAGATTGTGTGCTAACCCCCTGTTTTGGTGAAGTTTAAAAGAATAGCTCAGTCTTCCTTTTTTGATTTTATCTAAATTAAAAAAGATACTTTTCTTTATTGAAAATGAGTAGTATTCAGATTTGATTTCTTCATTAAACTTGTAAGTTTTATCAAGATTAATATTTGCTAATAATGTTTTATCAAACTTTTCAGTTTGTAAGTTGTAAGGAAATAAATCATCTGTAGTGGCTAAAACCCGAAATTCATTTTCATTCAGGATTTCAATCTTAAATACAGTCTCGGTTATTTGGTTGTGATTGGAGTCTAATTCAACAGTAATAGGTGAGTTTTCAAAAAGTTCATTTGTTTGAAAAAATCCGTGTTGATGGTAACTAAGTCCAAGTTTAAGTTCTCTAATAACCTTTTCAGTACTTGTGTAAGAATTTAAAATGACAATTTCATTTTTTATGTTTTGCTTTCCGCTAAACAGCTCTAAGCCTTCTAATAGGTTTTCCGCTCCAAGCTGAGTATTGTTATCATCTCGTATCAGTAATGTTGTTGAAACGCTATATTCAGGAACTGTCAATCTGTTACTTAAGAAGGCTAAGCAAACAAAAAATAAAATTGAAAGTAAAAAGAAATACCAGTATTGAGAGTATTTCAGAATTAGGGCTTTAATATCAATAGTTTCTTCTTGCTGATTTTGATTTTCAATCATAAATTTATTCTGAGAATTTTAAATATACATTAAATAAAACTGCAAAAGTTGTTAATGCTGAAAGTAGTAATTGAGATTGTGATTTTTTAAATCCTTTAAATTTAAGAGGCTGTACATAAATCAAATCATTATTTCTTAAATAGAAAAAATCTGAAGTTAAAATGTCACTTGAAGTTAAATCAATTTTATGAATTTTTTTATTATTATTTTCAGAACGTATAATCTTAATTTTTGTAAGGTTTCCAAAGTCATTAATTCCTCCAGCCATTGCAATTGCATCATAAATTGTTAGTCCTTCTTTGTAAACTGGAAAATTCCCAGATACATTTACTTCTCCTAGTATTGTAAATTGAAAGTTAGCTAACTTTACTATTACAAATGGGTTTATTAGAAATTCCTCTGCCTTCTTTAATATTGTTTCCTCAGCTTCTTCAAGAGTCTGATTTATCACTAAAACTTCCCCAACATTAGGAATGTCAATAGTCCCTTCTTGGCTAATTGTAAACCCATTTAAATATAAATTTGCAGCAGTTAGAGTAGGGTTTGCGCTATTTGTATTTGTTTCTAAATTAAAAAGATTGTTGGATTCTTCATTCCTACTGATAACTTTTACCATTAAAATATCACCTATTTCTAAATGATGTTTTGGTGGTATAGGAGATACGTCCCCTTCACTATTTTGATTGTTATTAAGATAAGTGATCTTTTTCATTGGAGTGCATGACTGCACTACAAGTAGAACGATTAATATCTTGACAATTGAACTAAATTTGAGCTTTAACATTTTTTGGTTTTGTTGCAAAGATAAGAATTTTACATCCTTTAGATGAATAATTTTAATTTTTGGTATAAATCAGCAGTTGGTAGCCCTACAACATTATTGTAAGAACCCTCAATTTTTGCAATTGCAATATACCCAATCCACTCTTGTATTCCGTATGATCCAGCTTTGTCAAATGGTTTGAACTTAGTAATGTAATATTCAATTTCTATCTCTGATAATTTATTAAAATGAACTGTGGTAATTGTTGAAAATGTAACTTCCTTTTCTAGTGTTTTTATACAAATACCTGTTATTACTCTGTGGCTATTTCCTGATAAATTAAAAAGGATATTTTTAGCATCATTTTTATCTTTTGGCTTGTGTAAAACCTCTCCTTTTTGACTAACAATTGTGTCGGCTGTTATCAACAAGTCATTGCTTTTTAATTCTTTGGAAAGAAATTCCTGTTTCTGTTTTGCAAGAAATTCTACAATTTGAATATCTTTTAAGTCAGTTGGGTAAGACTCTTCTTTATCAGTAATTTTTATTGAAAAATTCAAACCAATTCCTTTGAGGAGTTCTTTTCTTCTAGGGGAAGCTGAGCCAAGTATAATGTTGTATTTCTTTAATTTTTCTGTAAGCATTAGTTCTGATGTAAAAGAGTGAAAACTGGAATTGAAAGTATTCCTACCAACATGATTATTTTGCTAAGCATACTTAAAAAATGAAAATCTTCTTTATTTATTGCCTTAAAAGTTTTACAGATAAAAAAAAGAAATAATACTTGTAGGAAAAGAGTATAAATAATTGAGATATCATTTACTCCCCAAATAGATATTTCATACTCAAATTGGGTAGAAATAACACTGTATTGAAAGTATTGAAAATATGCAATACAAATAATTGTTGCAGACGTTAAACCAATAACAATGTTTTTTGATTTTTTTAATCCATAAGTGATTGCTAATGTTTTTGCATTAATTTTTTGGTCTCCCTCTAAGTCCTCTATATCTTTAACAATTTCTCTTATTAGAGTTGTAATAAATGAGAATCCTGCATAAAACATAATTATTTTTGATATCATTAATGAGCCATTTTCATTATTTATTCCGATAGGAACTAAATCAAATAATATAAGATTTATGATGCTTAAAGCTGTTAGAAATGCTACTTGAAAATTCCCAGTTGCAAAAGAAGTTTTGTGTTGTTTTGAATACCTCCATAAGCTAAATGCAAAGAAAATAAATATAAAACTGAAAGCAGTTTTTCCAATTGAAAGTGCAATATAAAATCCAAATAAAACTCCTATAAAATTAAGTAAATAATAATAGTTGAAAGCAGATTTTGAACTTATTGAATTCCCAATGATCTGATTTTCCTTTTTATTGATTTTATCAGTTTCTATATCATAAATATCATTAATAATATAACCAGCAGCTACAATTAAAATCAAAGCAATTAGATAAAATGAAAATCTGATATTATTCAAAGTGAAATTGTCTAAATATACATTAATAAGCGTGTACTTAATCAGTACTTGAATAAGTGCAATCATTATTAAGTTTTTGAGCCTAATTAGTTTTGTAAATTCTAAAAATTTATTCATGAGTTTTGATGATAGACTCACTTATTAGCTTGTAAATCTCTTTGTTTTTTTTATTTGAAATTAGGTTGAGATGTTGTTTTATAATTTCAAGATCTTTTCTTTTTGCAGGGCCAGTTTGAACTTCAATTGCTTTTTTTGTTTTAAGCTTGTTTACAGTTTGTTTAATTAAAGGTAAAAGTAATTTAAATTCGATATTGGATTTCTCTAAAATATCATCAGATATTGCGAACATTTGATTGGTGAAATTGCAAGAAAATACTGCTGCTATATGCAGTTGTTTTCTTTGTTTAGAATCCATTTTTACTACATTTTCAGAAATGTTTTGAGCAAGTTTGATAATTTCTTTTTCAAAATCTTTGTTGTTTGCTTCTATACAAATCGGAACTTCCTTAAAAGCAACTTCAACATTTGTATTAAAAGTCTGTAATGGATAAAAAACACCTGCATTATTATTGTTTTTAAACACTTCTAATCCAACACTTCCTGATGTATGAACGATAGGGGTATTGATTATTTGATTTGCAACATTCCCAATTTCGTTATCTGATACAGCAACAATTATTAAATCAGCTTTTTTTAGGTCAGAAATATTATTTGAAAAATCAGAATCTAGTTTAGTTGCAAGAGTTTCAGCATTTTTTAAAGTTGAACTTATTACTTGAACAATATTAAAATTGTTATTTTTTAAATTAATCCCTAGATGTGTGGCTACATTTCCTGAGCCTATTAAAATGATATTTTTCATTTCATTTAATTTAATCACAAACTTAATAAATATTAGTAATTTTGCCGCATAAAATTCTGATATGATAAATCGAGTAATAAAGTTTCTTTCTTCAATGAAATTGATGAGTATTTTAATCTTGCTTTTTGCCTTTGCAATTGGTTATGCTACTTTCATTGAGAATGATTTTGGAAGATCAACTTCAAAAGCTTTAATTTTTAGTAAATGGTGGTTTGAAGGCATCCTTATTCTACTTACTTATAATATGATTAATAATCTTATTAAACGTAAGCTTTTCAGATTAGATAAAATAGCAGCTTTAACTTTTCATCTTGCATTTATCTGTATTTTAATAGGAGCTGGGATTACTAGGTATATTTCCTATGAAGGAATGATGCATATCAGAGAAGGAGATTCCACTAATTTGTTCATATCTGATGATACTTTTTTACAGGTTCATATTGATGATAAAGAACATCAGTATAAGTATGATAAGAAATTGTATTTGTCAGGAATTACATCTAATATTTTTAATATAAATGTTAACTTTAAGGAAAATGATATTGCTATAAGGTCTATTGAATTTTTGCCTAATGTTAAGGATTCTTTATTTGTAGGGTTTGAAGGTGGAAAGAAAATGTTACACCTGATTGTACCAGGTGAAAATGGCATGCAAGATGAGTTTTTATCCGATAAAGAACAAAGAATAATTAAAGGAGAAGTTTTTACTTTTAATAATCCTATAGTTGATGCAATAAACTTCTCTTCTAATAGTGATTTAATATACTGCAATTCTCCAAATTTTGTTCATGTAATGAGTATGGATACTAGAGAGGCTTCTTCTTTTGATTCTTTGCAAAATTTCTTATTTAACAAAAGGACTTTACATACTATTAATGGCTTAAATATAGTGTTGAAAAATGTTTTAGATAATGCAAAACACATCCCTATTTCTACTTCAAACGTTATGGTTGATGGGGCAGAGGATGCCCTTATTGTTAAAGTAATGGCTAATGGAAAAGAGCATTTAATTACACTTTATGGCGGTAAAGGATATGCTGGAAGTGATGAGGTTTTTGCTATAGATAATTTGAATTTCAAACTGTCTTATGGTTCAAAATATTACACAACTCCCTTTAGGGTTAAGCTTAGAGATTTTCAATTGGATAGATACGCAGGTTCAATGAGTCCGAGCTCGTATGCAGCAGAAGTAAGTATTTTGGATGGTGAAAATGAAGAAGAGCATAGAATATTTATGAATAATGTATTACAATATGGTGGTTTCAGATTATTTCAATCTTCTTATGACAAAGATGAAAAAGGAACAATCCTCTCTGTAAATCATGATTGGTGGGGTACACTAGTTACGTATATTGGGTACTTTTTATTAATTCTAGGGTTTGTGCTTGTATTCTTAACTAAAAAGACAAGATATAATTCTTTAACTCAAAAATTAAAGAAGTTAAGTGTCGTTATATTATTGCCTTTGATTTTCTCTAATTCAGTATTTGCAACTGATGTAATTCCTGCTAATCATATTGCAAATTTTGATGCTTTGGTAGTGCAGGATAATGGTGGAAGATTAAAACCAGTTCATACGCAAACTTCAGAATATTTGAGAAAAATTTATGGGAAAGGTAAATATAATAATCAATCAGCAACCCAAGTAATTATTGGCATGATGCATGATCCTGTTTCCTGGAGTAAAGAGCCAATTATTAAGGTTAGTCATCAAAAATTAAGAGAATTGTTAAATAATTCTGATTTAAACTCAAAATATATTAGCGTTTGTTTTAATGATTTTTTTGGTGAAAATGGGCATTATTTATTAACTAAAGATGTAGAACAAGCTTATGAAAAATTACCAAAAGACAGAGGGCAATTTGATAAAGATATAATTAAAGTTGATGAAAGAGTAAATATTTGTTTTGCTGTTTTTAGTGGAGGTATTTTTCGGTTATTCCCTTTACCTAATGATTCCAATAATACTTGGCTTTCTTATACTTCAGTTGTTGAATTTTCAGGACATGATTCTCTTTTTGTGGCCAATATAATGCCTATGTATTTTAGAGGAATTAAAGATGGGGTAGAAAATAATAATTGGTCAACTGCTGATAGTATTGTTAGCTATATACATAAGTTTCAAGCAAGATATGGTGCTGAGGTTTTGCCTGAAAAATTAAAAATTAATTTAGAAATCACCACTAATAAATTAGGGTTATTTTCTAAGCTCTTTTTATTTTATTTTATTTTAGGATTATTACTTATTTCTTTTGTAATTGTTCAGTTATTTCAAGAGAAAAAGTGGGTTTCTGTTTTTATTTCAATTCTTAAATGGTTAGTAATATCTGGATTTATTGTTCATACATTTGGCTTAGTGGCAAGGTGGTATATTTCGGGGCATGCTCCCTGGAGTAATGGGTATGAATCAATGATTTACATTGCTTGGGCAACTATCCTTTCAGGTATTATATACACAAAAAGATCAGTGCTTACTTTGGCAGCTACAGGAGTAGTTTCTGGTTTATTATTGATGGTTGCACATCTTAATTGGCTTGATCCTGAAATTACAAACTTAGTACCTGTTTTAAAGTCTTATTGGTTAATGATTCATGTTGCAATTATTACTGCTTCTTACGGCTTCCTAGTTTTAGGCGCTATTCTTGGTTTAATTTCTCTTTGGCTTATTGTATTTACAAATTCTAACAATAAAATGAAGCTTAAGAATACACTTGCTGAGATTACAATTATTAATGAAAAAACCCTTGAGGTTGGGCTTTTCATGCTTACAGTTGGAACATTTTTGGGTGGTGTATGGGCAAATGAGTCTTGGGGTAGATATTGGGGTTGGGATCCGAAAGAGACTTGGGCTTTAGTAAGCGTATTGATTTATACTTTTGTTTTACACATGCGATTCATCCCAGCGCTTAGAAGTAAATTTACTTTTAATATGGTTTCTATGTTTGCTATTTGGACAATCATAATGACTTATTTTGGAGTCAATTATTATCTATCTGGTTTGCACTCTTATGCAGCTGGAGATCCTATGCCAATACCAACATTTGTGTATTATTTATTTGCATTGATGGTTTTATCGGCAATTCTTGGGAAAATTAGATATAAAAAATATTATTAATATGAAATTAGATATCCTTGTTTTTGGAGCTCATCCTGATGATGTAGAATTAGGATGTGGAGGTACTATTATTAAAGAAGTTCAAAAAGGTAAAAAGGTTGGAATTATTGATTTGACTAGGGGGGAGTTAGGTACAAGAGGAACAGCTGAAAGTCGTGATGAGGAGACTAACAAAGCAACTGATATTATGGGAGTTGCAATCCGTAAAAATATGAACTTTAAAGATGGTTTTTTTAAAAATGATGAAGAACATAAACTAGCTTTAATTAAAAAGATTAGAGAATTTCAACCTGAGATTGTTATTACTAATGCAATTTCTGATAGGCATCCTGATCATCCTAGATCATCACAAATTACTATTGATTCGTGTTTTTTATCAGGGTTAGAAAAGATTGAAACAGGACAAGAAATTTGGAGACCAAAAGCGATTTATCATTACATACAATTTAATGATATTAACCCTGATATTGTTGTAGATATTTCAAGTCAAATGAATTTAAAGTTAGATGCTGTTAAAGCTTATTCTACTCAGTTTTTTAATCCTGAAAGTAAGGAATCAGAAACTATTATTTCCTCTAAAGGGTTTTTGGATAGCGTTACTTATAGGGCTAAAAATTTAGGCAGGCAATCCAATTGTGAATATGCTGAGGGTTTTGTAGTACACCAACTTCCAAAGATTGATTCCCTTTTAAATTTATAATATAAAAAAAGCCGAGCATTTGCTCGGCTTTCTAATTTTATGTGTTTAGATCTAATTACTTAGTTTTAAATACTTTCTTTCCGTCAATAATGTAAACTCCTTTTGGTAAGTCAGCAAAATCAGATTTCCATTCTCTACCTAGTAAGTCAAATATTCTTGAATCTTCTTTTGAGTTAGTATTGTCTAATTCAATTACTGCAGTAGATGTATTGTCAAATAAACCAACTGTATCAATCTCTAAGTAAGTAATAGCATTCCAGTCAACCATATCCCCGTCCCCTTGTAGAGTTAGTCCTGGCTCAAAATCTAATTGGTACACAATTCTTATTTTGTCATCAACTACTGGACTCATAGATCCAAAAACGCATTCTTGCATTCCGTTCCAATCATCATGAGGTGTTACATCTACTGGCGTTTTCCATGTGATACCACCATCTTCTGATTTTGTAACATATATATGTCGAAATACTTGTGTTCCATTGTCAATTGTTTCAGTATATGCTGAGAAAGAAAGATATAAATCTCCATTTGAAGCTAATCCAGCACTTGGCATTGAAGCTAAACCTCTGCCGTAAAGAGCGTATCCTCCTATTTCATCAATACCTAATACATTAGGGTCACCATTTAAATCTGGGGCTTGAGCAACCAAATGATCGTTCATCATATCAGAATACCATATTGAAGTATCTCCAGTATGTACTGTAGCTGGAGTATTATCAGGCCCAAAACTTTCAGTCCAATAAGCAATTCCATCATTTGACATTGGGAAATACGACCAATTACCATCAGACAAATCATCATCTGAATAACTCATTACTCCATAAAACACATGCGCATCTCCATTATTATCAATGATTAGTGCGCCAGTATTATCTGTTGAATACAATTGGTCTAAAACAGCATCACCATCTAAATCTATTCCAGAATCTATCACATATTTATCAACAGGGAAATCAAGAAAGACAGTTTTAGCCCAATTATCACCATTGTCAGTTGATTTCATAATGAATGAATCTCCAAAGGCATTAAAGTATGCAATAACTACAGTCTCTCCTTGTGCAGCAATAGCATAATCATCTGCGCTAAACCCAAGGAAACTAGAAGTATCCATTCCTGGTATTACCAGAGTGTCAATATCCCATGAATTTCCACTATCTTGAGATCTAGAATAAAGCACAGCTCCATTTAATCCATGCCAAAGAGATCCTGTCCAAGTTCCTCCCGAAGGTTCAGTAAGAGCAATAGTATGTATAGTATTACCATCCAATCCACCAGCAGCTGATCTATTCCAAATTAGATAATTCTCACCAATCATTGAATTAGTCCAAGTTCCTGTTCCAATTGAAGTTCTACTACATTGATTAAGAACATTATTTTGCGTGCTATGTGTCATTACACGCTCACCACCATTTCCTAATGCAATGATAGAAGGCCATCCCACTCTTGAATCCTCTAATCTAGGCTCTGAAAATGGAGGCGATGGAGCTGCAAAAGTCCAATTACTTCCATCAAAATGATTATATCCTGTTCCTCTATCTGACCATGCAGAATTTAATTCTGTAGACATAGTCCATGCAGCTGATATAGTTCCATCATCATGTACTACAATTCTATTTTGAATAGAACCATTTGATTGTAGATCATAAGTTGTCCATCCAATTACCTCTGATGTCATTGTGCTTTTTGAATTTGAAGAAAGTACTGGATAAGTGTGAGGATTTGGATTAACCATTAAATGGGACAAGTCCTCATCACCACTCAAAATTACTTTATCATATTTAACTTTTAAGTCAGGATTATTTTGACCAGGAGTAATTTGTGCAGATAAACTAACAGTAAATAATATGCTAGTAATAATTGTAATTGTTTTTTTCATATTGTTTTGTTATTTATTTTTTAAAAAATTAGGATGCTAAGATACTAAAAAATATTCTTATAGCGTAACCTAATTGAGTTTCCAATAACTATAACATCAGAAAATGCCATAAACAATGCCCCCCACATAGGGTTAAGTAATCCCATTACAGCTATAGGGATAGCAACAATATTATAAGCAAAGGCCCAAAATAAATTTTGTTTTATTGTAAGTAGAGTATGCTTACCAATTTGCATTGTTTGAGGGAGTTGACTTAAATCTTCATTATTTAATAGGACTACATCTGCTGATTGTATAGCTATTTGTGTTGCATTACCTAAAGATATTCCAATAGTTGCTTTTGCAAGGGCAGGAGCGTCATTTATACCATCACCTACCATTGCTGTTTTATTGCTGCTTACTAATTCTTCAATTTTTGTAATTTTATCTTGTGGCAATTGTTCGCTATAAGTTGTTATAATTCCTAATTCAGAAGCTATCTGATTGCATTTTTCTTTCTTATCCCCACTTAAAAGGGTAGTAGTGTAGCCTCTTTTATGTAAGGATGAAATAACTAAATCTGTATTTGTTTTCAGTTCATCACTAATGTTAAGAGTTGCAATAAGTTCCTTGTTTTTTAATACAAATAAATCATATTTTTCTGGTGAAGAATATATTTTTGATGAGCCAATAGTATAGATATTATCATCAATATTAGCACTTATGCTAATTCCTTTTTCTTCAGTAATATCTGATAGTTTTAGCAGACTACTATTTTCTTTGAATGCATTGCATAAAGATTTTGCAATAGGGTGTGAGCTATGCTGTTCAATATTGTAAATAATATTTTTAACATCATTTTCATCACCATCTAGAACAGTAAATTGGGATACAATAAACTTCCCTGTCGTGAGTGTTCCTGTTTTATCAAAAACTATAGTTTTTATACTCGCTAATTTTTCTAAGGTATCACCACCCTTTATAAGTATTCCATTTTTTGCTGCACGACCAATTCCTACCATAACTGCTGTAGGAGTTGCCAATCCCATTGCACATGGGCATGAAATTACCAGAACAGCAATTGCTCTTAAGAAAGCATCTTGTATTTCAATATTGAAAAAATAATGTCCAATAAAAAAAGTAGCTAGAGAGATAGTTAAAACAACAGGTACAAAAACAGCACTTACTTGGTCACCTAGTTTTTGGATGTTAGGCTTATTGTTTTGCGCATTTTTAACCAATTCAATTATTTGAGAAAGTAAAGTGTCATCTCCAATTTTAGTAGCCTTTATTTTTAGATTTCCATCAGTAATAATAGTTCCTCCAATTACTTCATCTCCTGTTGTTTTATCTATAGGAATACTTTCTCCTGTAATCATGGATTCATCTATATAAGATGTCCCAGAAATAATAATTCCATCTGTTGGAATTTTATCACCAGAATTAATAACAAGGATATCATTTACTCTAATATCTTCAAAATTAACCTCTGTAATTTTTCCTTCTATTTCTTTTTTAGCGATTACTTTTTGTATTGCAGTTAAATCCCCAATTGCTGTAGTTGTTTTCTTTACAGATTTGTGTTCCAAAACATTTCCAAGAAGTACTAAAGTAATAATAGTTGCACTTGTTTCAAAAAATAAATAATGATGTACTGCTGGTGTTCCATAATTAATTAACCAACCATATATGCTGTAGAAAAAAGCAGCTGAACTGCCTGTAAAAATTAGTACATCCATATTTGGAATACCTGTTTTTATCGATCCCCAAGCACTTTTCCCAAAATACGAGACACCTATAATATAGACTGGAAGGCAAAGTATAAATTGTAAAAGTGGATTTTGAATGATACTACCCTTTGGGAAGAACATATGTGAAAAAAGAGGAAGTGTAAAAATTAAAGTGAAATAGAAATATTTTTCCACTTTAGATAACCCTTTTTCCTCTTCTTCTGATGTTGATTTTATTTTGTAACCAAGACTAGTAATAGTTTTTGCAACATCATTTTTATCTTGGTTTTTATCATTTTTCCAACTAGCTTCACCAGTTGAGAAGTTTATATTTACATCTTGTAATCCTTTGTTTTCTAAGTGCTTTTTGATTCCTAAAGCACAATTAGCACAAGTCATTCCTTCAACCTCTAGCTTTAGTTTTTTAGTCTCAATTTTCATAAGGTACAAATGTATTAAGTTTATTCATCAATATGCTATAAAATTATATATTTGCTGCCGCTAAATGGTGATTGTAGCTCAGTTGGTTAGAGCACTGGTTTGTGGTGCCGGGGGTCGTGGGTTCGAGTCCCATCAGTCACCCATTTAAAAAAGAAAAGGAGTTGATTTAAGTATCAACTCCTTTTTTTATTTTATATAAGGTTTAATCTTTCTTAAAAGAAGTGGTTTAACGTGTTTCCCAGGCAGCACATTAATTTTTTCAAATTTACTATTAAACAAAACTATTGTTGGAGTTGTAGTTAAATCTTCTCCATTTCGATTAAATCTTGCAACTTCATGATAAAAGTCATGCCTAAAAGTTGATCCATGTGATATGGGTTGTTGATTAGAATATTTTATCCCATTGTAACGTATTGTATCTTTAGTTCTTGAATCAATTTTTACAGGAAAGAAATTATGATTGATAAGATCAATAACCGTTTGGTCAGAGAAAGTCTCTCTTTTCATTTCTTCACAATAAGGACAATCCTTTTTATGAAAGTAAACAAAAATGTTTTTATCATACTTTTTGGCATATTCTTTTGCTTTCTCTAAAGAAATCCAATTGATTTCATTTGTTACTTGCCCTTGAGAGAAAACAAAATAAGGAGCAAGAGCCAATAAAAGAATAACTATCCTTTTCATCTTATTACTTTTTTAAGATTTTGTTAGCTCCAGCAATCCAAGCTGATGGACCACCTCTAACATAACCTTGAGAGCCTAGTTTGTTGAAGTTAACTTTGCCGTCTGAAATAGTAGGAGTAACTAACCAAACAGTAGGATAGCCTCTTACGCCAAACATACTTGCTAACTCTCTGTTTTGTTTTTTCAAATCATCAGAAATTGGAGTTCTTCTAGGGAAATCAAGCTCAACTAGAATTACATTTTTAGTTGCCCATTTTTTAAATTCAGGCAAGAAGAAGACTTCTTTTTGTAGTTTAATACACCAACCACACCAATCACTACCAGTAAAGAAAAAGAATAATGGCTTACCTGATTGTACAGATAAATTAATAGCTTTGTCTACATCAGTATGCCATACTAGTTCTTTTTGTTGTGCAAATCCGTTAAGAGAAAATGCAATTAATAATACTGCTAATAAATTCTTCATTTGTTTTTTGTTTTTAATTAATTTTTTAGTGAACGCCATGCATCCATTTTTTAAGTACTGGCGATAAGAGGAACGCTAAAACAGCCATTCCTATTGCAACTACACCTACTTGTGTAAATACTGAAGTATAACTTACTAAAGACTGTACGCCTTCTACTGATGATTCAGAATATCCTCCTGCAAAACCAGTTACCTTTTCAATTATTGTAGTCATAAAACCTGGCTCAGGAATTACTCCCGATTCATTTGAGGTAGTTAATTTGGCAATTGCTCCTGAGATATAATGTGCATAAGATGAGGATAAGAAATAAACTCCCATCATAAAGGCTGTCATGCTTTTTGGTGATAATTCAGTTACCTTACTAAGCCCAATTGGAGAGATGAATAATTCTCCAGTTGTTAATAGTAAATAACCTATCATTAAGAACATAAAAGGAGTACGACCAGCAGCATCCATATATTGTGCACTCATGGCAAATACTAAAAATCCTAAACCTAACTGTAAAATACCTAAAGCAAATTTGTTAGGAGTAGTTGGGTTTCTTTGTGTTTTTGATAAATATACCCACATCATTGAAAATGGTATAGCTAGGAAGATAATATAACCAGGATTAATTGCATTGGTTTGAGAAGCATTTAATAATGTAAGGTTTACATTTCTTTCAGCAAATAAAGTAATTGCAGTACCTGCTAATTCAAAGAAAGACCAAAACACTGTAATTAGTAAGGTTAAAACTAAAACACTAAATAAACGGAAGACTTCCATTCTTGAGAGTTCAATCATTTTTTTAGCCAGAATACCTAAGATAACTACTCCTAATAAAGAAAGTAATGCAGAATGTAAATGCATTCCTTCTAATACTTCTAAGGCATTATACTTAACTAAGAATGCTGCAATAGGTACCATAAGTGCTGCTACTAAATAGAAAAAGTAATCTGTACGAATTCCGTACATTTTTTTCTCTATATATTCTGTTGGTTGTTGACCATTATCACCAAATACTCCATCATTCATACCCTTCATAAAGACTAATAAACCAGCAATCATTCCAATTCCAGCAGCCCCAAAACCATAGTGCCATCCATATTCATAACCTAACCAACCACAAACTAATGGTGCTAAAAAGGCGCCTGCGTTTATTCCCATATAAAATATAGTAAATCCAGAATCTCTTCTGTCATCTCCCTCAGGATACAATCTCCCTACCATGGTAGAAATATTAGGTTTGAAGAATCCGTTTCCTACAATTAAAAGTGCAAGAGCAGCATAAAAGAAAAAATGGTTAATAGCAGAAACTTCAAATCCAAGAACATCACTTTTAAAATAGAAAGCCATAAAAAAATGTCCAAGTGCCATTAGAATACCTCCTAACATAATAGATTTTTTGAAACCAATGAATTTATCGGCAATCATACCTCCTAATACTGGGGTTGCATACACTAATGATCCATAAGCAGCAAAGACACCAAATGATACTTCCTCACGATATGCTTCATCAGTAATGTAAGTAAAAAACTCATTTACCATGTAAAGCATAAGTAATGCACGCATTCCGTAATAGGAGAATCGCTCCCATAATTCTGCAAAAAATAAATAGAACAATCCTTTAGGATGTCCGAATAATTGTTGGTCTTGATTTGTCATATTTTGTTTAATAAATTAGGTTGCCGAAAATAGTAAATATTTCCGTTATAGATTATCTAAAATGAAATCAGTCATTTTTTTGTATAAATGATAGCGTGTATTACCGCCATAAATCCCATGGTTTTTATCAGGATAAATGAACAAATCGAATTGCTTGTTTGCTTTAACTAATGCAGAAATCATTTCCATAGTATTTTGTACATGCACATTGTCATCAGCACTTCCATGGACTAATAAATAATGTCCTTTTAGTTTATCTACATGGTTAATTGGAGAATTTTCATCATATCCACTTGCATTTTCTTGTGGAGTTTGCATGTAGCGTTCTGTATAGATATTATCGTAATAACGCCAATTGGTTACTGGAGCCACAGCAATGGCAAGACTAAATACATCTGCTCCTTTTGTAATTGCTAATGATGACATATAACCTCCGTAACTCCAGCCTTGAATACCTATCCTATTTGCATTAATGTAAGATAAGTTACCAAAGTGTTTTGCGGCATTTATTTGATCAATAGTTTCATATTTCCCTAGTTCTTTGTAAGTCATTTTTTTGAATTCTGATCCTTTCCCCCCTGTCCCTCTATTATCCACACATGCTACTATATATCCTTTTTGAGCAAGCATTTGGTACCAGTAGTAATTCGTCCAGCCGAAAGAGTTGGTTACTTGTTGCGAACCTGGACCTCCATATAAAAACATGTAAAGAGGATATTCTTTGTTTTTATCAAAATCAGGTGGTTTAATCATCCAAGCATTTAGTTCAGCATCTTCAGTTTTGATAGTGAAAAATTCTTTCTCAGTTAAATTGAATTCTTCCATTTCCTTATTAAATTCAGCATTGTCTTCTAGAATTTTTAATTGTTTTCCACTTGAGTTATGTAGCGTATAATAATGAGCTGTATTAGCATTGGAGTAACTATTCATGTAATATTTAAAGTTTTCGCTAAACTTTATTGAGTTATCTCCAATTTGTGTGCTAAGTTTTCTTTTTTCTTCAGTTTCCAAATTTTGCACATAAAGTGTTCTATTTATTGATCCCTCTTCTGTTGATCTGTAATATATCTCCATTTTATCACTATCAACACCATCAAATGCAGTTACTTCCCATTCTCCTTTTGTGATCTGCTGCTCTGATCCATCCAAACCTTTTATATAAATATGATTAAAACCATCTTTTTCAGAAGTCCAAATAAAATTATCTTCTGGTAAAAAAGTTAGGTTATCATGAATATCAATAAAATATTTGTCTTTTTCAGTAAATAGTACTTTATTACTTCCATCTTCAGCATTTGCTAGAACAAAATCCAATTCATTTTGATGGCGATTCATTCCATAAAGGGCTAAAACTTTTGGGTTGTTAGTCCATTTAATTCTTGGAATATATTCGTAATCTTTCTCTGTATAAATATAAGTGCTTTTATCTTGTTCCAAATTATAGAAGTACACTTTTACAACTGAGTTATCTTCTCCTGCTTTAGGGTATTTAAACACTTCCTGGGTAGGGTATAAGCCTCCTTTAAACAAATCCATTGAGAATTCTTTTACCTGTGATTCATCAAATTTATAATAGGCAATATGCTCTCCATCAGGAGCCCATTCAAAGGAACGAACCAATGCAAACTCTTCTTCATAAACCCAATCAGAAGCACCATTTATAATATGGTTCTTTTTTCCGTCAGTTGTAACTTGTGTTATTGCTCCACTTTTAATGTTTTGAATAAAAAGATTGTTTTCTAGGACATAAGCTACTTTTTCTCCATTAGGTGAGAAAGTAGCATACATAACTTTGTCATCAGATAGTTTATTGAGTTTATCTGTAAATACATTGTAAATATAATATACTGATTTGCTAGAATAACGATATATTCCCTCAGTTTTGGTTGCTAATAAAAGTTGTTTTTCATCCTGACTAAAGGTGTACCTACCTACTTTTGGAATCTCAAAATTATTACTTTTAAAAAGGGT
>Ga0206125_10002233_pt1 | contig 20850 bp, 17 predicted proteins | sample Helgoland_Spring_4_FD_148598 | JGI IMG/M metagenome (GOLD analysis project Ga0206125, IMG submission 148598) | Pelagic subsurface seawater microbial communities from Kabeltonne, Helgoland, North Sea - Helgoland_Spring_Bloom_20160331_1 | ecosystem: Environmental > Aquatic > Marine > Epipelagic ... | reverse complement strand
ACCGTAAGGCGTGCACCGTTTTTCTTTCTTTCAAACAAAAGGAAGCCCAGCCGTTCTTCCAGCGCATTGATGCGGGCGCTCAGTGTAGGCTGTGGAACGCCCAATTTCTCTGCGGCGCGCCGAAAATGCCATTCCTCGGCGACGGCGACGAAGGCAACGAGTTGGTCGAGTGTCATCCCCGGTTCCCCTTCACGTGGCGACCCGATCAGTTTTGGGTCCGTTTCTGTATCTGAACCTTATCAGTGTTTGAGTCACGTCTGACCATTGCCGCTTCATAACGGCGTCAACGCGTTCTGTTACGTGGCGGTGGCACGCCGCCTTTGGGTGTCTAGGTTCGCACCATGCCGGCTGCAAAGGCTTCGATGAGATGACGTTTTAGCGCTGCAACGGGGCGGCTAGGCTCGGAGATTCGAATGGTAAAGATGCCGACACGCGTTTTCTTGCCATCGTCCACCGGCGCGATGGGCACCACGCCGTAACTCGCCAGATTGTCCTTCACTGCTTCTGGATAGTTAAATAGCGCATCCGTGGCACGAACCTGGTCTATGCAGGCCAGCAGCGAGTTCGACGAAAACTGATACAAAAAAGGATCCACCTCCGGCTCTGGACTCAACTCGTTGATCTCATCCAACGTGGTCATCCGTCGATTGAGCATGGGGACCGAATTGATGCGCGGATAGTTTGTGATTGTGTCACCGTCGGCAGGGTTGATCAGCGGGTGATCGTGGCGACCATAGAAGTAGTCCACCGACTCAAACAAAGGCTCAAAGGAAATGCCCTTATCTGGGGTCAGGCCCGGGACTTCATGCCCAACCCACAAGTCGACCTCGCCAGAAATCAGGAAGTCCGCACATTGGAACTTTCCGCCAACCAGGCATTTGACTTTGGCGTCTGGATTGTTGGCGCAAAAGTTACCGACCCAGTCCTTTAAAAAGACCCACCACCAAGCGTGACCACAGGCGAAATTCAAGGGCGTGTTCTCAAAGCCTTCGGCCCGCCGAACTTTGTTTTGAATGCCGCTTTCCAGCCGCTGCATCAGCAGGGCGTAATCATAGACAAGCTCGCCTGACTTCGTGGGCCTTACGCCCCGGTTGTGACGCGAAACCAGCTGAGCACCATAGCGGTCTTCCAGCTTTTTCAGCGACGCGGTTAAAGCCGGTTGACCAATATTGAGATGATCAGCCGCCGCCGCCAACCCGCCCGCTTCGATGATCCCGATGAAGTGCGATAGCTGTTTGTCCATGAGCCTCTGATCCCCAAAAATGCAATCGTTTGCAGCTTTCATATATCAAAAAAAATGATTGAAAGAAGAAAAAACTAGAATTCACTTATAGAAAGGGAGGGGGTAATTCTGGATTTATTGGGAGGAAACGCGGTTTGATTTCCGCGTTGGGTCAGGTTTCTGCGAGGCGATTGGGCGCCGAGAAACCGGGATCTGTTTCAGGAGTTCACCGGTCTGTCCGGGCAGCAGCTCACGAAAGTTTCTTCTCATAAATGACCTGCGCAGGGATGTCCGCCATCCCCGGCAAGGAGGATGCGTTCCTCTCTTCTCCGCTTTTGCGAAGGGAGGAAAAGCAAAAGAGCAACTCGATGTGAGTTATTAGGAGGAAGTAATGCGGAAAATTCTTATTGGTGGCCTGACTGGTGTGGCCGCCTTCGCTATGGGCGCTTCTGCGGCTTACGCAGACGGCCATTGTTCGACAACCCCTTCCGGCATGCCGGAAATGCCCGATCTGTCTGGTGAAGTTGTTACCATCACAGGTCCTTGGGAAGGCCGTGACGAAGAACTCGTCAACATGGTTCTTTCTTGTTTTGAAAGCGCGACAGGCGCAGATGTCCAGTACAGCGGCTCCGGCGAATTTGAGCAGCTGATCGTAACCTCGATCCGCGCTGGCAATGCACCGAACGTTGCTATTTTCCCGCAGCCTGGCCTCGCGGCTGACATGGCTGCAGAAGGTGGCTTGGACGCTCTTGGTCCAGACCTGGCAGCATGGATGACCGACAACTATGGCGCAGGTTCGTCCTGGGTCGACCTCGGCACCTACGCTGACGAAAACGGCGCGGACCAGTTCTACGCTTTTGCTTACAAGGTCGATGTAAAGTCGCTGGTTTGGTACTCCCCAGAAGGCTTTGAAGATAACGGCTACGAAATCCCAGGCACAATGGAAGAGCTGGTTGCTCTGTCCGATCAAATGGTTGCTGACGGCCTGACCCCTTGGTGTATCGGCATCGAGTCCGGTGGCGCTACGGGTTGGACCGCGACAGATTGGATGGAAGACGTGATGCTGCGCACCACTTCTCCTGAAAACTACGACGCTTGGGTTTCCAATGACCTGCCGTTCAACAGCCCTGAAGTGATCAATGCCATGGAAGTCTACGGCTCCATTTCCCGCAACGACGATTACGTTGCTGGTGGCGCGGATGCTGTTGCTTCGATCTTCTTTGGTGACTCGCCAAACGGTCTCTTCACCACGCCAGCACAGTGCATGATGCACCGTCAGGCGTCTTTCATCCCGTCCTTCTTCCCGAACCAGGGTCAGGAACTGGCTGATGGCGAAGCTGACTTCTTCTACTTCCCGGCGTTCGCTGAAGGCGATTTGGGTAAGCCGGTTCTGGGTGCAGGCACTCTTTGGGCTTCACCAAACATGACCGACGCGACCATGGAGTTGTTCAACTACCTGACGACCCCAGCGGCTCACGAAATCTGGATGGCTCAGTCTGGCTTCCTGACCCCGCACCTGGGTGTTGATGCGTCAGCATACGCCAACGATGCTCTGCGCAAGCAGGGTGAGATCCTGGCAAACGCGACGACCTTCCGTTTCGATGCGTCTGACTTGATGCCTGGCCCAATCGGTGCTGGTGCTTTCTGGACCGAAATGACCGCTTTCGCGAACGGCCAGGATGCGCAGACCACGGCTGACAACATCCAGGCAGCTTGGGACGCCATCAAGTAAGCCTTCCCACGGCCCTCCAGACCTGAATTACGGTTCAGGTTCCAAGGCCCTAGGGGTCTGGCACAGCTATTCTATGTCAGACCCCTTTTCGCTTTCAGGACAAAGAAGCAAAAGGAACGTCCTTCTACCATCTTTTGGGCGCGATTAACGCTATGACCACTCAAGTCCACACCCCCCTTCAGCACAAGCGCCACCTGTTGCCGATCATCAGCAACAGCTTTGGCCTGCTGCTTACCGTGCTGATTGTGCTGCCTGCTTCGGGCTTCGCCCTGTTTGCTGCGACCTCTGTCGTTGACACGTTGATTGTGAGCCTGCCGTTCTTTGGCGGCGATGAGTTTGGTCGGGCGACGGACAACCAGGCGCTGTACATCACCCTCACCCGGATCACCTTCGCCATTCGCGCCATCGTCATCGCTATGGCGCTGAGCTTTGGCTACTACGCGCTCGCCAGCTGGCTGAACTTCGCTGGCTCGCAGATCGTGACCAAGAATATGCAGACCCGGAACCGAGTTGTGGAGGCCATTCAACCGTGGATCTTTGTCGGTCCAGCGATCGTGCTGCTCAGTCTTTTTCTCCTTTACCCTGCCATCGAAACCCTGCGCCTGAGCTTCGCCGGCGAAGCGGGTTACGGCTTTGAAAACTACATTTTCATTTTCAACAGCAACCAGTTTTGGGTCGCCATCCGTAACAGTGTGATGTGGCTGGCCGTGGTGCCAGCAGCCTGTGTCCTGCTGGGACTTGTTATTGCTGTGCTGGCCGACAGTGTCCGCTGGGGCGTCATCGCCAAGAGCTTCATCTTTGTGCCGCTGGCCATCAGCTTCGTTGGCGCGGCAGTGATCTGGCGCAACATCTACGCAAGCGGCGGCATCGAAGGGACAGAGATCACGCCGGGGTTCCAACTTGGACTGCTGAACGCTGTGCTGGGCCGCGGCACCAATGATGGTCTCTATTTCTACGAGCTGCAGTTCTGGGGCAACTTCTTCATGATGACCATTCTGATCTGGATCCAGACGGGCTTTGCGATGGTCATCTTTTCCGCTGCCCTGCGAGGGGTGCCAGAAGACACCATTGAAGCGGCCAAACTAGAGGGCGCCAATCCTTTCCAGATTTTTACCCGCGTGCAGATTCCTCAGATTTACAGCACCGTTGTCGTGGTCTGGACCACCATTACCATTCTGGTGCTCAAAGTATTCGACATCCCCTACGCGCTCACCGCGAACAAGGACGACAAGCTCTTGCTCGCGACCTACATGCGTGTGGTTCAAGATAAGTATCGTGACGAGAATCAAGCCGCAGCGATTGCCATCGTCCTGATGCTGACCGTCGTCCCCATCATGGCCTTCAACATCTGGCGCCTGCGCCAGGATCAGCAGTAGGGGCGCAGCACATGAATGACGCTTCAAACCGGTTTTCCATAGTCAAGCTATTCGCTCATATCGCCTTGTTGGCTGTGGTGATCGTTTGGGTTGTGCCCTTCATTGGCCTGCTCACAACGTCAATCCGCCCCCAGAAAGACGCCAATGAGACGGGTTTCTGGCGCGCTTACACCCCGATGGAGCGCGGGCATGCCGTGCGCACGCTGGGCGCGCCCGATGGCGGAACGCTGTTGATCGAAGGCAATCTCTTTGAGGATATTGAAACCGCACAGCAGATCAGGTTCGAACGGGCGAACGAGCGTTCCGCCAACGCCTTCATCCCCAAGGAGATGGAGATCGAAGGGGACGTGACTGGCATCCTTTCCATCCAGCGTGTGCCGGACCCTAATGACCCCACCAAGACCATTCGGCAAACCATCATCCAAGAACCCGGTGACGTGTTCGCCGTTGGCAAAGGCGAGTTCACCTATCAGGCCGATGGTCATTACTCTTGGCGCTTTGAAGAGCCCTATGCTGGCAAGGGTAAAAAGCTCAGCGTTTTTATCGATCAACAGCCTAAATTTGGCTGGAACTCCTACGTTCAGGTCCTGACCAATGTTCAGGTTCCCAATGCGCTGATCAGTTCCTTTGTTGTTACCATCCCCGCAACCATCATCCCCATCATGATCGCAGCCTTTGCGGCCTATGCCTTTGCCTGGATGCGGTTCCCTGGGCGGGATCTGATTTTTGTCGTGGTTGTGGCGCTCTTGGTGGTGCCCTTACAGCTCGCGTTCTTGCCGTTGCTCACCAGCTTTACGCAGGCCGCAAATTGGGGAACGTCGCTGAACCAATGGCTCACAGACTGTGAGTCGAGTAACAGTTGCAAAGTCAGCAGCGCCAATTTTGCTACCCTTTGGATCGCGCATACGGCCTTTGGCTTGCCACTGGCCATCTATTTGCTGCGGAACTACGTCGGCAATCTGCCGAAAGAAATTCTGGAAAGCGCGCGGATGGATGGGGCTTCGCACCTACAGACTTTCATGAAGATCATTGTACCGCTGAGCGTACCTGCGCTCGCGAGTTTTGGCATCTTTCAGTTCCTCTGGGTCTGGAACGATCTGCTGGTCGCGCTCTACCTCGGTCCGGACGGCGAGACCAACCGCGTTCTGCCCCGTATCATCCAGTCGCAGCTCGGCACCTATAAAAGCCAGCTCCATTTGCTGAACGCCAGCGCCGTCATATCCATGATCGTGCCCTTGATCGTTTTCCTCAGTCTGCAACGCTACTTCGTGCGAGGCCTGCTTGCCGGTTCGGTCAAAGGCGGCTAGCCGCTGCCGCCCATAGCATTTTCCCTTTTCAAAAAAGATAGGAAACAACCATGTCTGACCCTTGGTGGGACAATGCCGTCATCTACCAGATTTACCCGCGCAGTTTCGCTGACAGTAACGGCGATGGCGTTGGTGATATGCCTGGGATCACGAGTAGACTGGAGTACATCGCTGATCTGGGTGCTGATGCGGTGTGGATCTCTCCCTTCTTTGTCTCTCCGATGAAGGACTTTGGCTACGACGTTGCGGACTATCGCACGGTCGATCCCGCTTTTGGCACCAACGAGGACTTCGACGAGCTGCTGGAAAAGGCGCACAGTCTGGGCCTAAAGATCATGATCGACATGGTGCTGGCACACTGTTCGGATCAGCATCCGTGGTTCATAGAAAGCCGCAAGGATCGGACGAACCCCAAGGCCGACTGGTTCTATTGGCTGGACCCAAAGGAAGACGGCACAGAGCCCAACAACTGGCTGAGCTTTTTTGGTGGACGAACGTGGACTTGGGACACAAATCGTCAGCAATATTACTTCCACAATTTTCTCAGCGAGCAACCCAACCTCAACCTGTCAAACCCGGATGTTATGGATGCGCTAATGGACATCTGCCGGTTCTGGCTGGACAAGGGCGTTGACGGGTTTCGGCTGGACGCCATTCACACGGCCAAGGCTGACAACGACTGGACTGATAACAAATCACGCAAGCGCGTCGACGGCGTGCGGCCAGAGCGGGAGTTTGAGTACCAGAGCCAAGACAGTGCGCAGCTCAACCAGCCGAGTATCCAGAAACTCTCCGAAAATCTGCGTAAGCTCGCGGACGAATATGGTGATCGCTTTTTGATGGGCGAGCTCGATGGCGAAGATGCTGTTGCTGTTTCCAAGACCTTCACTGAAGGTACTGGGCGCCTGCATTCGACTTACAACTTCGACCTGCTGCGCTGGGACGGTGCGAACGTGGGTGAAGTGCGGGACATCATTGCGGGGCTGGCCGAGAACTTCAACGACAGCAACTCGATCTCAACCGCTTGGGCGAACCACGATATGGCGCGGGTTTACGACCGCATGGCGCTGAAAATCGATGTGCCGGATGACTCCCGCGAAGACTTCGCCCACATGCTGATCCAGCTTTCGACCAGCCTCATTGGTTCCACCTGCATTTATCAGGGTGAGGAACTGGGGCTGGATGACGCGGATCGACTCAGGCGCGACCAGTTGCAGGATCCGTGGGGCATTCATCGCTACAGCAAGACCTTCAAGGGCCGCGACACCTGTCGCACGCCCATGACGTGGAACAGTAACCAACCCAACGGTGGTTTTAGCGGTGATGCCGATGTTGAAAGCTGGTTGCCCGTGGATGAGCGTCATATCGCCAAGGGCGGTTTTGAGCAGCAGGGCAAGCAAGGAAGCCTGTTTGAGCGCAACAAGGCTCATCTTGAGTGGCGCAAAGACCAGGCGGCATTCATGAACAATGGACAGATTGATTTGCTGGATGCGGATGACGACATCATCGCCTTTAATCGGCGAGCGGACGACGGCGATGCTTCGGTTCTTTGCCTGTTTAACTTCAGCGATACGACCAAAACTGTGCAAGGAGTCAACGTTCAGCCTTGGTCCGCTGCGTTTAAATAAGCGGATAATTCGCCGACCTCGACGCCCCATCATCCTGAACTTCAGGCAACTTAGAACGCTCATTCGCTGACATGGTAGACAGGCCATCGGTCGGTTTGGGCCGCTGAAGAAGACACGTGTTTAACGTCGCGCAGGAAACGAAGGCGCAGGCGGTTCATCGCGAAATGACCCAAGAGTTTGGTGGCGTGGATCTGGTGGTTTCCAATGCAGGAATCGCCCCGTCCTCCCCCATCGCGGAATCCTCACCCGAACACAGCTAAACCCACGTGCTCAACGCAGTTCAATCCAAGCTCTTTGGTATTGGCGTCGAGGCCTGCACTGTTGGCCGTCACGAGTTCTGTATCGCCGCTGTCGGCCTGTGGCGGGCCTATGCAGGGGCGGTTGAGCGTTCCGCATCGGGCACTTTCACAGGCGTTGGCAGAACCAATGGTTCAGGTTATCGCGTTCTATGCCCTGCCGTGCCTACCCAAACACACTCGCAATTAACCGTTTTGTATCGAGTTCAACGCCACTCAAAGCGCGCATATCGTCGGTTTTCCGCAATAGCCGCGACCAAATACTCGATTTAACTTGACTTTAAGCGGGCCCTGGCAAATGGTTTAGGCGTCGGCCAGTCATGAACGGGAGAGTCTGATGCACCGGCTTTGTTCCAGGCTTTGGGCTGAGCGCCTTTAAGCCAGCAACTGGGGAGTGGAAAAATGAAATTCATGAAGAATGCCGCACTGACGATATTCGGTGTCAGTGCAATCGCCATCAGCACTACGGAAACGGTGGCGTTCGGCGATACGATGAAGATTGGCATGCCTGTCGCGCAAACCGAGTTCATGGCGGTCTTTGACCAGCCCTTCGCTGCTGGGTTCATGATGGGCGTTGAGGAAATCAATGCCGGTGGCGGCATTGGTGGCAGCGTGATGCTTGAAGTTATGCAGCAAGACACGCGCTCCGAAGCCGCACAGTCGATGCTGCTGATGGAAGAGATGATCGACAACGGAGCGAAGGTCATTTTCATGTCTGCGGGCACTTCGGATGTTTATGCAGCGGGCTCGATCGCGAGCCAGGCAGAGGTCCTCGCCTTTACCGCGGCAACGGTCGCTGGCTTTGACAGTGTGACAGGCGAGTACGTTCGCACCTTGGGCCCTGGTGACAACCAGGCAGCCGCAGCGGGCGCTCACTTTGCTGCCGACGGTCTGGGGGCGAAGACAGCCTTCCTGCTGACCTCTCCTGACGACCCATACACGGCTCACTCAACCGGCTATTTTGCGTCTGCATTCGAAGCAAAGGGCGGTGAAATTATCGGTGAAGCATCTTTCAACCTGTTCCAGCAGGAATTTGGGAACGTGGTGCAACAGATCCGCTCTCTGCCAAGCGAGCCGGATGTCATCTTCACGTACGCCTTTGAGCCGGACTTCCCAATTTTAGTCCGCCAGGCTCGGGCCGCTGGTATCAATTCCGCCATTTTGGGCGGGGACGCCATCGACTCCCCGACCATCTACGCAATGGGGGCAGCTGCAAATGGCGTCTATCACATGACGCTGCTGCCAGAAGACTTGGAGAGCCGCGATTCAATGACCAACCTGGTCCCGGTGGTGCAGGCGGCCTATGGGGAAGGTGCTGGTCTGGATGCCTTCACGACCTCTGGCTATCTGACGGCGATGCTGGTCCGTGACGCGGTGCTTGCAACGGGCTCAACCGATCCAAGAGACTTGAACGCATGGATCAGTGATCTCGAAGATTACGATACGGGCATGGGTCCGCTGACCTACAAGGGTTTGGGCGCGCAGCCTTTGGCCACTATGCACTTTGTCGAAGTCGTTGACGGCGATCGTGAGTATCGTGGCACCGTACGGTTAGACGCCGATCAAATTCCTGGAGCTGTTCAGTAGCTCGGTAATTTGTCATGCTTCCTCAAGACCCTGCAGGGTTTGCAGGCTCTTGAGGAAGACCGTTTCTTCTGTTTCTGCCCTGCCTCGTGCTGTGCGTTGGCGTGACTGCCTAAGCATGGTTGGATGCTGTCTGCGTCACTGGAGGCGATGAGAATCATAGGTGGACGAGTAATCGGGATATGAACGTGGAACGCCGTCACGTAAGAGCTTTTCAGACGTCGGTCGTTTTGAGCGTGGTGCTGATTGCGCTTGTGCTGGGAACAGAATATCTGCGCGGCGAGCGCCTTATCTCCAATACAGATCGCAGTCAGGTCTGGCTGCTAATCGTCAATATCGTCGCGGTGCTGGGTCTGCAGGCCTTTTCCGGAAATACTGGAAAAATGACGATTTCCCACGTGGGGTTTCTCGCTGTGGGGGCTTATGTCTCCTCCCTTTTTACAATCAACCCCATGATGAAGCGCACGGTCTTGCAGGGTTTGCCGGACTGGCTTTACACAACCAATCTAGACGTCATTTGGGCCTTGCTGATCGCCGTTATGGCGGCGGGTCTGATCGCTTGGGTGCTGGGGTTCATCATTGTCCGATTGAGCTTCGACGGCGTGGTTATATCCACCTTCGCGCTGCTGCTGATTGTGCAATCCGTCATTCTCGCCGCCAAGGGTTGGACCAACGGGATGACGTCGATATTCGGCATGCCCAAGTTCTCTGACCCCTGGACCATCTTGGCCGTGGCGATTGTCGCCGTCTTTGTTTGCGCGTTCTTCAAGGAAAGCCGAATAGGACTGCAAACACGCGCAGCGCGGGACGATAAAGCCGCGGCAGAAGCAATGGGGGTCAACAGCAAGCGCGTCACCCATGCCGCCTGGGTGCTCAGTGCGATGGTTGCCGCCGCCGCCGGGGCTTTGCTGGCGCACGTAATCGGCGCGGCGGGTCCGCGCACGTTTTACATCGTCTTTACCATCGAGTTGATCGCCATGCTGGTGCTGGGCGGACAAAGGTCGGTTACCGGTGGCTTTGCCGGGGCCATGCTGGTCACAGGCATTATCATCATGGTGCGTAAGGCCGAAGGCGGGTTTGCGCTGGGCAGCCTGGAAGTGCCGCCGGTCTTTGGCGCGACGCAGCTGGTCCTGTCCTTTGCCATTCTGGGCATCCTTTATGTGCGCCCTGGTGGGATGACGGGATTGTGGGAAGCAGGCGTCAGACGCCTGTCGCCATCGGTTAAAGCACGGCCGTCTTCACCAAGGGTCCGGGGGCAGGACGGACAATTGGCGCTTGAAGGGCTGTCGAAGGAATTTGGTGGATTGCGAGCTTTGGCGGAGACCAGCTTTGCTCTGAAACCCGGCGAAATTCTGGGTCTGATTGGCCCCAACGGTGCGGGTAAAACCACCCTGATCAACACCGTCATGGGCACCTATTTCGCAACCTCTGGCGTGCTCCGGCTGAACAACGAAGACGCCACACTCTGGCCCGCCGCCCGCCTGGCACGAACAGGCATCGGGCGAACATTTCAGCAGATCAAGCTCGCTGACAGCCTCACCATTCTAGAAAATGTCATGGTGCCGGTTTCAAGCACGGCACCACTGTCTGAAGACTTGGAAGCGAAGGCGTTGGGGTGGTTGGAGACGCTGAAAATCAGTCATCTGGCCAGCAGTTTTCCGGGCGCTTTGCCGTATGGCGACCAGCGGCGGGTTGAGATCGCCCGGGCTTTGGCGCTGGAGCCTGCATTCCTACTGCTGGATGAACCAGCAGCTGGCATGAACCATGAAGAAACCGAAGCTCTGCGGCAATTGCTGACCAACATTCGCGATGAATTGAACGTGGGCATCATTATCGTCGAGCACGACCTGAACTTGATCCTGAGCCTGTGTGACACCGTCGTCGTTTTGGATCGGGGGCGGGTTATTTCTTTGGGAACGCCAGCAGAGGTCCGGTCCGACCCAGCGGTCATTAAGGCCTATATCGGTTCCCCTCAAACCGGTGGGGAGGCGCTTCCGTCGTGACTGTCTCTCCTATGCTCCAACTTGATCAAATCATCGTTCGCTACGGCGCTATAATGGCCGTCCAAGGTGTGTCTTGTGAGGTCAGAGAGGGTGAAATCATCGTGCTTCTTGGGGCCAATGGCGCAGGAAAGTCGTCGTTGCTGCGGGCTATATTGGGGCTAACACCGGTGGACTCCGGTCGCGTGTGGTTTCAGGGCCAAGATGTCACCGGCTGGCGCACAGAAGCACTGGTTCGCGAAGGTCTGACTTTGACGCCCGAAGGTCGGAACGTGTTTCAATCACTAACGGTCAAAGAAAACCTGCGTCTGGGCGGGGCAACCATGGCACGGGAGCAGGCGGTTGAAACGCTGGAACGCATGCTGGAGCAGTTTCCCATTCTTCGAGAGCGCTATGATCAGTTGGCCGGAACCCTGTCGGGCGGGGAGCAGCAAATGCTCGCCATCGCCAGGTCGCTGATGTCCAGCCCAAAGCTTCTGATCCTTGATGAACCGTCACTCGGTCTGGCACCGGTGATCATCGAGGAAGTTTTCTCGCTGCTGTCGGATCTCCGAGACCAAGGCACGACCATCATGCTGGTCGAGCAGAATGTGGCTCAGTCTCTGGCAATTGCCGATCGGGCCTACCTGCTAGAATTGGGGCGGATCCAACGCGAAGGACCCGCTGCATCCTTCCTCGAAGACCTTAACCTGCATGAAATCTATCTGGGGGGAGAAGGCTGACATGGAAAATATTCTGCAATTTGCCGTGAATGCACTCAGTCTGGGCGGTGTCTATGCCATGCTCGCCATTGGCATCGCCCTGATTTACTCCGTAATGGGCTTTCTCAATATTGCGCATGGTGATCTGCTAACGCTGTGCGGCTACGCGATGTTCTTCTGCATCGGGTTTGGGCTGCCTTGGCCTTTGGTGATTATCGTCGGCGTTCTGGCCGCCGGTGCTGCATCGGTGGCGATGGAACAAGTTGCCTTCAAACCACTGCGCTCGGCTAGTTTTGATACCCTGCTGCTGACCTCCTTCGCGCTGTCTGCGGCGATCCACGTGGTCCTGCAAATCAGCATCAGTGCGCGCCCAAAGCCAGTCCCTCTGCCGTCGTTTCTGACGGGGTCGTACAAACTGGGCGATATCGTCATCGGCACAGGACAGACGCTGTCCATTGCCGTTGCGCTGACCTCTATGGTGGGCCTGACCTATTTTCTTCGGCGGACGACTATGGGCTTAGCGATGCAAGCGGCCGCACAGGATTTCGACACCACCCGGCTTATGGGCATTCAAGCCAACCGTGTCATTTCATCAGCGTTTTTCATTGCCGGCATTCTGGCTGGTATTGCCGGTGTACTGATCATTGCTCAGCGGGGTTCTGTGGATCCCCTGATGGCCATGAACCCGCTGATCAAAGGATTAATTGCCGCCATTATCGGCGGAACGGGCAGCCTCTATGGACCCGTGATCGGCGGCATTATCCTTGGCGTGCTTGAGACGATTTTTCAGACGGTTCTGCCTGGTGAGGCTTTACTTTTCCGGGATCCATTGGTGCTGTCACTGCTGGTGGCATTCCTGCTTGTCGCGCCGAACGGACTAACCGGCACGCGCGTTGAGCGCAGCCGTTAAAAGGAGGCGTAGGGATGAATGAGCAGCGGAACAGAAAGGAACAACCATGAACACGATATCTAGAAGTCGAGCTTGGGAGTTGGATCGGGATCATCTTTTGCATCCCTACACGGATTTTTCGAAATTCCGGGATGAAGGCAGTCAGGTGATCAGCCGAGCAGAAGGGATGTACGTGTCGGACGATACCGGCGCTGATTTTCTTGATGGGATTGCCGGCCTCTGGTGTGTCAACATTGGCCATGGTCGGCGCGAAATGGCGGAAGCCATCGCTGAGCAGGTGATGAAGGTCGAGTATTACAACCCCTTTGGCCATTCCACTAATGAACCCGCTGCGGAATTGGGAGGCTGGCTGGCCGAACATGCACCGGGCAGCTTGAACCACGTTTATTATACCTGTGGCGGATCAACAGCGAACGATGCGGCCGTGCGGCTGGTTCACTATTACAACACGCTGCGTGGTCTGCACCGAAAGAAGAAGATCATCTCCCGCAACGAAGCGTACCATGGTGCGACGTATGTTGCCGCAGAGCTCACCGGTATCCACGCGACCAAGAACAGTTTTGACCGTATCGGTCAGGAGTTCATCCATCATGTCTCTGCCGCCAATATGTACGCAAAGCCCGAGGCTATGTCCGAAGGAGAATACTGCGACTATCTGGTGGATGAATTTGAGCAACGGATCCACCAACTCGGCCCGGACAACGTTGCGGCATTCATCGCCGAACCGGTCATGGGCGCAGGCGGCGTCTTGGTGGCTCCAGAGGGCTACCACCGGCGCATGTGGGAGGTGTGCAAGCGCTATGACATGCTCTACATCGCAGATGAAGTCGTCACCGCCTTTGGCCGTCTGGGGCATTGGTTCGCCTCAGAAGCCGTTTTTGACTATCAGCCGGACATCCTTGTGAGCGCAAAGGGCATTACTTCCGGTTATATCCCGCTGGGCGCGACGCTCATCTCCGACGAAATCTATGAAGTTATCAGCAAGCCGCAGTCCCAGGGCGGCGTGTTTACAATGGGGCTGACCTACTTTGGTCACCCGGTCGCATGCCGTGCCGCACTGAAGAATATCGAAATCATGGACCGCGAAAATCTGTGTGATAACGCCGCAGACGTTGGCGCCTATTTCCAATCCACGGCGCAAAGCCTGATGAACGCGCCGCTGGTGGGTGATGTGCGGGGGCATAGCCTGATGCTCGCCGTTGATCTGGTGGGTGACAAGCAGAAGAAAACCGGCCTGCCGTTGGACGTGGGCGCAGGGGACCGGGTGTTCCGCAAGTGCCTGGAGCGTGGTGTCATCGTCCGTCCTGTGGGCGACCGCCTGGTGCTTTCGCCACCGCTGATCATCAATCGGGAGCAGGTGGACACCATTGTCGCCGCCCTTTCCGAGGCAGTTACTGAGCTTCACGCAGAACTGTAAGGCCGACAGACCCGGTAACGGACAAAGGAAAGTATCATGTCTCAACCCGCCCAAGACGATCTTCGCTTCAAAGAAGACCCGGATTTTCTGGAGCACCTATACCGGCAAGTCTGGCTGCGCAATGGGGCGTCTGTGGAGCACGCCGACGCGGTGGCTTATGCCGTTTCGTTTGGCGACCGGTTTGGCAAAATCAATCAGGGTTTGGGGGTCTTCGAGGCCATCGATATTACGTTCCAGAACGGTACGCTAGACATCAAGGCGACCCCGGAGTTGGTCGATGAAGGGCCGACTTGGGCCATCTATGAAGGGCACCGATCCAGCGGTCATTGGGTGCTGAACACGGCGACCCGTAAAGCCATGGAAATCGCAAGCCGCATGGGGATGGGTATGGCACTGTCGCGCAATCATAACGATGCCGGGTGCTTTGGCGCGTACACCACCATGGCGATGCAGGCGGGCATGGTCTGTATAGCCACAAACAACAGTTTGCGACTTGTGGCACCGTGGGGCGGGAGAGAGAACATGATGTCCGGCGCGCCGTTTTCAGCGGCATCACCCGGCGGGGAAGAGACCCCGATCATCATGGATACGGCAGCCATCGAAGCCTATGACGCGGACGTTTCAGAAGCCTATTTCGCAGGCACGAAGATGCAAGCAGGAAAAGTGCTGGTTGACCCGGATACAGGCGAGCTTTCCGACGATCCTGCACCGTTTATCGAAGTGCTGGATGGCTACGCTCGATTGGCTGATAACCGAGCGGCCACGGCGTTCAACTCGCCCAAGCTCTATGCACTGAACTGCCTGACAGAAGTGCTTTCAACCCTCATCGTTCCGGAGGCGACCATCACACCCGATCTGCCTCATCCCATCGCAGCCTGGATGGATCCGCAGCCGGTCGGATCGGTTGGCGGCAGCTGCGTTCTGGTGATCGACCCGTCCAAGTTTGGGCCTATGGCGGGGATGATGGATCGCTCGGATCGATTTGTCAGGGCGGTCAAGGGGGCTAAGCGCCGTCCCGGCGTGGACGAAATCTTCATGCCCGGTGAGCGCGGATGGAAACAGTTCAAAGACGGTGGTCCAGTCGAAGTCCTGCGCACGCATTGGGATGCGTTCAAGGACACAGCGATCAAGGCCGGGCTGGACGTGGAAGCCGAACGCCGCGCGTTTCTGGCAAACAAAGAGGAAGTAAGCTAATGGCGCCCGGACTGCTAACAGGAAAAACGGCGCTCATCACAGGCGCAGGACGCCCCCGTGGTATCGGACAGGCCATCGCTCGCGCCTTTCTGGACGAGGGTGCAAACGTGGTTCTCAGCGACCTGGCCGGTGTCACAACGCCTGCTTCTGAACTCACGCGCTTGACGGCGTTTCCAGCCGATCGGGTCGCGGTCATCGAGGCGGACGTGTGCAAGCCTGCGGATGCCAGCAGAGCAGTCTTAACGGCACAGGATCAGTTTGGCGGGCTGGATATCTTAGTCAACAATGCCGGGGTGGGGCGCGGGTCACCGGATTTCATGGAACTGACCGAGGAAGACTGGTCAGCATCCATCGCCGTTAACCTTCGTGGTACCGCCATCATGTGCACGGCGGCCATGGAGAGCCTACGCCAATCACCCAGCGCTTGTATCATCAACGTAGCCTCGCTCTCCGGCCTTCGGGCGATACCGCACATTCCAGCGTGCTACACGGCATCAAAGTTTGCCGTGGTTGGCTTGACCAAGCAGTTGGCTCTGCAGTTGGCGTCCGAGAACATCCGGGCAAACGCCATTTGCCCCGGGTCCGTGCGCACGGACATGATGGAAATTGCCGTGGAGGCCATTGCTGAGGCTGAAGGAATTACTGCTGCTGAAGCCGAAGCGTTGGAGGCTTCGACCATTGCGGTTGGCCGGGTTGCTGAACCGGACGAAATCGCCCACCTTGCGGTTTTTCTGGCGAGCGATAACGCCTCTTACATCACGGGCGAAGCCTTGGTTGCTTCTGGCGGAATGTACAACGGGCTCTAGCTGCTGCCTGCTGCGACCGCCTGCCAAACCGTGTCACTGATGCCTGCCGACAGTCCGCCGCACAGATTGATCGCCTGTCCGGTCATAAACGAAAAGTCGCTCGCGACCAGCGCATGCACCAGCGCCGCGACTTCCTCCGGCTCGCAAATGCGGCCCAATGGCGTGGCCGCCGCTTCCACTTTCAGCAGGTCTTCACCGCCATCTGCCAAGGCCATCGGCGTTCGGACCGAGCCAGGGCAAATGGCGTTGACCCGAATACCTCGATCGGCCAGCTCAATCGCGGCGACGCGGGTCAAGGCCAGAACAGCGGCTTTTGACGCGGCATAGGTTCCTAGAGTCCCAACACCCAACTGCGCGGCCATCGAGGCGATGTTGACGATCGCGCCAGCGTCTTCGAGTAGGGGGGCAGCATGTTTAATCACTTGGGCCACGCCCCGGGTGTTCACCGCCAGGCAGTCTTCCAGATCCGACAGCTTCATTTCGCTCAGGGTTGCGTAGTCGCGGTGGATTCCAGCGTTGTTGACCACAATGTCGAGCCGACCAGAGTACGCCTTGACCGCCGCTATCATGGCCTGAACATCGGTTTCCTGGCTGACATCGGTTTGATGGCTGGTTGCACCATCGCTTGGGGCGTGAAGGTCTGCAATATGAACGAGGGCCCCGGCCTCAGACAGGCGCGTTGCCACGGCTTTGCCGATGCCTTGCACACCCCCGGTTACGACCGCGACTTTACCGTCGAGCGAAAAATGACCAACCATAGTGCTGTTCCTTCAGCTTTTGACTCGAGGCTCCAAAACCGGCGGCAGGAAGTTGGATAGGTAACCGATCATCGCGAACTTCGCTTCATCGACGATTCCGTCGTCGAGGTTCTCGTGAGAGCGAAGGTGGAGCTCAAAAATCGCGTCGATGATAATCAATGCGTAAATCAGCCGTTGAGTGAACGTCGTCACCTTCGGCATTTCAAACAGCTCATGAAATTGAGCCCGGACCGTTTCAGCATAGGCGTGAACGCTCTTCTGATCGGTTTTGCGGACTTCATTTGGCATGGTGGCACCCAGCAGAACTTTGCGCGCAACCGGGTCCGCGCGGTAGATCGAAACAGACTGATCGATGAGCAGAGTCACGAAGTCCTGCCAGCTGGACAGGTGCACGTCGTCCAGGGGTTGAGCGGCTTGTTGGGCAAATTTTTCACCGATTTCTGCCGCCAAAGCGCTGAACAGGTCGTATTTATTGGCAAAGAAATGGTAGGCCGAGCCCTCTGGCACGCCCGCGTGTTTTGCAATTTCGCGGAAGGAGACTTCCTGTGGGTCCTGGGTCTCCAGAAAATGACGCGTGGCCTCCACCAGCTTCTTGCGACGCTGAACACCTCGTTCCTGTTTCGATGTCGTCTCGCGACGGCGTCCAATTACTTGCCTGACGGTCACGGGTGCTCCTGTGTTCGTTTTATCGATCGACAATCTACCAAAGGGTGATGCCTTTGGTCTCACCCTTCTGATCCATGTTGTCTGCCAGTAGACACAGCAACTCCCAAAATAGCGCAGCTGCCACGTGCGCGCAGTATCCGTTAACATCGCGGTTCGGGTTCAACTCCACCATATCCGCACCGATGATATTCAGCTCCCGCGCACGCAGGATCATGGCGCGGACTTGGCGCGGAGACAGGCCAAAGGCCGCTGGACCGGTTGTTCCCATCATGTGCGAGCTGTCCAATGAATCGACGTCAAAGGTCAGGTAAGCGGGATCCGTTCCAATCACTTCGCGGGCTTTGTCCATGACCCAGTCTGTGCCTTTCTCGAACACTTCGTCCGCTGAAATTACTGTCATCCCGCTGTCATGCGCAAACTCCCACAGGAAATTGGCGTAGCCTCGAATGCCGATTTGAACACTGCGCTCGGGGTCGATGAAGCCGTTCAGGACAGCTTGCCGGAATACCGATCCATCGTTGATCGTATCGCCGCCCCAAACGGCCATGGTGTCACTGTGCGCATCGATGTGCAGCAACCCGAAGGCCTCACCGCCGCGCCCTTCTGACAGGCCTTTCAGGGTGCCAAAGGACGTGGTGTGTTCACCCCCACAATTGAGCGTCCGCACACCCGACTGCGCGAGCAGGCGAAAGGTGTTTGCGATGTCTTCGGTGACGCGCTGGTCCAGACGGGTCGCTGACCATTCGATATCGCCATAGTCGATGATAGCGGCCTGATTGAAGGGGATCTTCCCGGTCACATCGTGCATGGGGCCGTTGTTGGTTGAAGCCCGTCTGCACGCTTCCGGTCCGTGCCGCGTGCCGGAAAGGCCGATGGCCCCCAGATCCAGGGGACTGCCGACAATGGCAATGTCAACGCCATCCAGATCTTGTCGGTGGGGTGCCTGAAAGAAGCCCGGTTGCGCGCGAAACGCGGATGAGTCGAGCACATATCCAGCCGGGATTGCGCGCTCAAAGAAGGCATTCAAGTCCGGGTTGCTGAATTCAAATGCTGGGGTGTCCAGCGCTTTCAACCGTTCGAGATTGGCTTTGCTCATACGTCTCATAGCCGATGATCCTTCCGATGACTTATTCATGCCTGTGTGGAGCCTGCGTCATGATTTCGATGGCACTGAGCAACCACTTGGGCGCAGTTTCCTCAGCAGCGACGCCGCCATAAGACAGCAGCCCTTCCGCGTCGATTTCGCCGGTCCGGACCAAGGCCGTGACCTCTTCCAGATCGCGGATAAATCGGTTGAGCGCGTCCTCTGCCATAATATCGATCGTCAGATGTATGGCCTCGGGCTGCTGCACGCCCAAAAGGTTCCATCCGCGAGCCGTCATGCCGCCAATGACTGTCTTTATTTCAAGCCCGTCGCCTGAGATTTGCACCAGGGGACCGTGGCACGGCCAGGGGGTCAGGCCTTCGATCTCGTTGGCGGCCTTGAGAATACGGTTGCGCGTGTCCCGCAGCTGGCGCGCGTTCTCCAGATAGCCGGCGTGACCCAGGCCATGAAACAACCCCCACGCGGCTGCGATAGGCGCAAAGGGGCGGGAGCCGATCAGACTTTGCGACACGTAAAGGCCACAGGGCCAATCGGTGATTGGCAGGAAGTGATACCGCTGTTCTGCTGCTGATGCCCAAAGGATCGTAGAAAGCGGTTTTGGCGCGAAGCCGTACTTGTGCAGATCGCCGGAAAGCGAGCGCACCCCTGGCACTCCAAGATCAAAATCGGGTATCGCTTCTCCCAATTCCCGGAAGAAGGGCAGGACATATGTACCCACGCATCCGTCAACGTGCAGCCAGATATTGTGCGCGAGCGCGATTTGCCCCATTTCCGCAATGGGGTCCACTTGTCCAAAGGGCCAACTGGGAGCTGAGCCGAGTAAGCCAATGGTCTGGTCATCGATGAGCGCTTCCATCGCTGCTGTATCCACCGGGTCAAAGGGTGAATGCTCGACTGTACGAAGCTCAATATCCAGGACCATTGCCGCTTTGTGGATGGTCGCGTGGATGGTGTGCGGTGCGATGACGTTGGGGCGGTGCAAGTTCTCTCCCCGGGTTTCTCTGGCCCAGGCGCGCATAGCCTGCAAAGCGCAGAAATTGCTCTCTGTGCCGCCTGAGGTCAGATTGCCGCGCGCCATCGAGCCCGCGCCGCCACCTAACAGAATACACGCGTCCAGAACGTCGTTTTCGATCCGCGCTGCACCCGGTTCCTGAAAGGTAAACAAGGCATTCCAACCCCCAAAACGCGCATAGGCTTCCTGGATGATCGCTTTGACCTCGTCAGTGCCCCAAAAGGCGGTTGCTGCCAGTTTTCCAGACATTTCGCTGGTCATATTGGCAAGCGCTTCATCGTAAACCGCGGTTACGTCCTCCAAGGACTGCCCCTGATCCGGTAGACGAAACATGGCATTGTCGCCCATCTTCATCCATCTGCCTCCAGTCCACTGAAATCGTGAACGCACGATATGAGCTCACCGCCAAGAATCAGGGCGAGTTTTGTCAGGGAGGCTTCGTTGATGGCAGGGAGGACAATGGGAAGAATGCGCTTGAATTCCTGTCCTTCGATGGTGTCGAAGTACATGGACCAGATCATTTGACCGCTTCGTTCACCGGTCATCTCCACTGCGATTTCCGCGATGTAGTCCTTGATGGGGAAATCAGGCCCGGTCGCCCGGTAAACATAGCGTTGGGGAGCCTCCCAAAGCAGCACCTCTTCAAACACGTGACCGAAAAACGTAAATTCCACATTGAAACGGGCTTCACCGTCCGGTGCGGGCGGATGGTGGTGAACGGTTTTGGCCAGCAGATACCAATCGGTGATCCGATCAGGATCGCCCATGATGTCAAAAACATCTTCGCCCGTACGCCCTTCGAAAGCGATGACACCGCGTAACCGTTCTGGTGCTTCGGTAAACTCGCCGAGATACCTTGATCTATCCATGACACCACCCCCCTGTTTTTCGAGCAATTTTAGGATGCCAGCTCTTCAAAATCAAGTTAACTCGGGATTTAAGGGTGAATCGTTAGACCTTTTGTGCCTTTTCATCAGGAGGCCGCGAAAGGGGCGGCTTGGGTTGGCACCGGAACTCCAAGACCGTGAGCGGCTGCGGATTGATTCGAGTGCGATTGAGCAGGCCGGACGCTTTTGGGGTGTCGCGGGTATGACATTGGATCATCAGGCGTGCTGAAAACTTGGTTCAGGGCGACA
>Ga0206125_10002230_pt1 | contig 20854 bp, 23 predicted proteins | sample Helgoland_Spring_4_FD_148598 | JGI IMG/M metagenome (GOLD analysis project Ga0206125, IMG submission 148598) | Pelagic subsurface seawater microbial communities from Kabeltonne, Helgoland, North Sea - Helgoland_Spring_Bloom_20160331_1 | ecosystem: Environmental > Aquatic > Marine > Epipelagic ... | reverse complement strand
GGCAGAGGGGTCAGAGAATGGGTTGCCGCGCGCAACCAGTTCGCTATCCTATATCCAGAACGGTTCAACAAATGACCCGTGAAACTCGCATGGGCCAACCCTCATACACAGAGTTTCGGATACTCCCTCCCTGGTTCGTTATGGAACTTGCTCAATGCAGTCCAACGCCATTCGCTATGCTCTCACCCGCATGAAGCACCTGCGCGGATATTTGGATCACGGGTTCTTTGAACTCGACAACAACACAGCCGAACGGTCCATGCGCGGCATCTCCATAGGTCGCAAAAATTACATGTTCGTTGAATCTGAACGCGGCGGCAAATCCGCAGCCATTATCTATACTCTGATTGAGACCGCCAAACTCAATAGCGTCGATCCGCAGGCGTGGCTTACCGATACCCTAAACCGAATTGCAGACCACAAAATCAACAGGATTGATGAACTGCTCCCATGGAATTATAAGGGGTGAAACATGCGCTTACGGAGCGAAAGCGGGAAACCGACATACAGCATTACTGCAAGTCGGATGATGTCTGGACTGGTTTTAAAGTAGCGAAAAGGAGAATTTTCTGTCCTCCAAAGATGCTACAAAGCAGCTCTGCCAGATTCAAGCTAGTTTAATCTGACAGTACCGACGAGCGGGTCAGTTCTTCCAATCTGCGCCTTACGCACTTCAGAAGTTAGACCTGCCGCACTTTACCGTTGTAGGGAGAATTCTGGCGTTCGTTAGCGAAACACTTTGGAAAAACCTGACTACTAGCGATGTGTCCAGCCTCAAAATCCATTTCTATGATAAAGAGTAGTAAGTTGAATTATTAAACACGAGAACCTCAGTAAGGGGTGCGCTAAAAGGGGCACTACTTTCTTAAAACCATTATAATGCGGCGCACGGGATCACTTTGACAGCAGATCAATTTGTACTGGTGTTCCCGCTCTAACATCATCACCGACCCGCATGCCTATTATCTTGTCCGCAAGTTTCGGGGCAGCACCCAAACCGGGACGAACCGAGCGGAAGTCTTCTTTTTTGATAACATCACCCGCGTTTAAATCTTTGACAAAGTACAACGAGCGGCGAAACGTGACGTTGGAGAGTTCACTTGATTTACGGCCGTAATCAACCTTTCCAACAGCGTCCCATGCCGTACGCGCGCTGGTGCAAAGCTGCTCGAATTCAACCGGTTCCAACGAAAAGCTATCGTCCGGCCCACCGCCGTTGCGATCTTCGGTCATGTGTTTTTCAATAATAGACGCCCCCAGCGCTACAGCGGCGACAGCAGTGGTATTATCTAGCGTATGATCCGAAAGCCCTGTCACAAGGCCGAAGCGGGCCATCATGTCAGGAATTGTCGCAAGATTGTAATCGCCCGCCGGAGCCGGATAACCGGACACGCACCGCAGGATTGCCAGCTCTTTGCAGCCCCCATCGCGCGCTGCGGCAATCGCCTCTCCGATTTCGTCTGCATCGGCCATTCCCGTTGAAATGATCATCGGCTTGCCCGTTGACGCAACATAGCGGATCAACGGTAGGTCAACAGCTTCAAAACTTGCAATCTTGTAGGCCGATGCATTCAGATCCTCGAGCAGGTCAACCGCCGTTGGATCAAAAGGTGACGAAAACATCGTAATGCCACGCTGCCTTGCGCGCTCGAACATTTCTGCGTGCCATTCCCATGGGGTATTGGCTGATGCGTACAGGTCATATAGGCTTTGCCCGGCCCATTTGCCTTCTGTGATCTGAAATTCTGGTCGATCCGATTTGAGCGTAATCGTGTCGGCGGTATAGGTCTGGATTTTGACAGCATCCGCACCGGATTTTGCGGCTACATCAATCAGCCGCAAAGCCGTATCAAGGCTGCCGTTGTGGTTTGCCGACAGTTCCGAGATGACAAAAGGTGGGTGGGCCTGACCGATGGATCGTCCGGCTATTTTAATTTCTGGGTAATGCGTCATAACGGGTTCCTGTTCGTGGTAGATGTTGTAAAGCGGCGCGGTTGACAAGTGATTATAGCGCCAGCTTGAATCCGTAAAAGCCGTCAATCAAACCCATTTCGGCATATCCCCCAGCACGGAATAAGCCAATCGAGGCGGTGTTTTCAGAATGAACTTCGGCGACGAGCGCAGACAGACCTTCAGCACGGCCTGCACCAGCGAGAAGCGACAGAAGTCGCAACCCAAGGCCTTTACCCCTCGCATCCGGCGCAAGAATAACCGAGACGGCGGCATGTCCCTTATCGTCGAGATCGAGCCGCAGGTGGGCGATTGAAGGATCACCTGCAACATAAAGGCGACGACCAGCGTCACTAAGTGCGCCTGAGAACCACGAGAGATGTTCACGACGAGACGGCGTGGATTGTATGCGAAAATGCGATACGGGCAACGCGCGCCGCCAGTGCCATATCGACTCGGCATCATCCATAGTCGCACGGCGCAGTGCGAGCGGGTACTCCAAGGCGTCAGCAACACGCGCAACGCCCCGACCGTCGGTAACGGATGCAGCAGACCGGGAAAGCGCGCTCAAATTGGCGGATACCTGTGCGCGTTTTAGTGCATCCGCAAGTTTGGCGGGAAATTTGGACGACTTAGGAGATCCGATCTCAATCGCAGCACCCGCAGTCGACAGCGCAACCGCGGCTTCGGCCTGATTATCAGCAAGAACGGCTACCAACGTGGGTAATCCAAGGGCGCATCTCTCCCAAGATGTCCCGCCAGCAGCACCGATGGCGAGGTCTGCCTTTGCCATCAGCCCCGCCATGTCTGACGTGTTGACGATGACCTGGACTCGCCGCGCCTGTGCCCGAATAAGGTCCAGAGCGGGGGCGTTCGCGCCCATAACAACGGTTACCCTCAGGTCCAATTGCGTGCCAAGCACTGACAGAACCGCACCCGTTGCATTGTCAAGATCAACGCCGCCCATTGAGACGAGTACAGTCTTTACGGTATTTCCCCGCTCCGCGCGCCTTGCCAATGCGGTCTCACGCAGAGCGGCGAATTCAGGGCGCAGTATGGCGTATTTTGGCCCGATCAACCGCTCGGCTTTCTGTGGCAACAGGTCATAATAATCCTTGGACAACCGCCCAAGGTTCTGATCCAGCAGCAAGTCGGTAGCGTGCGCACGATCTGCAAGGTCGTCAATGACCGCCAGTCTTACGCCCGGCGCAAGAGCATCAGTCTGCCAACGCGCGTCAAAGGCGTAGTGGTCAACCACCAACCAATCGACGTCTTGCGCCGCCGCAAGGGTTTGTGCCGCGTCCAGTTTCCACGGCACCCCGGCCCACGCAGCATGGCCGGGATCATCAGCACCCGCTTTGAAATCATCCGCAGGTGCGGGTAACAACGTCAGATCAAAACCTGCAGCGCCTATCATCTGGCTAAGGTGCCCCGGTAAATCACGGCACACAAAACGGCACGCATGCCCGCGCCCACGCAATTCGGTAGCCAGTGTAAGGCACCGCATTACGTGACCCGTACCGATCTGGACAGATGCATCAGCCCGAAAGGCGACCTTCATAGCTTCAGAACCTGAAACAAAGCCTCGGCACGATCCCAATCTTCGGGCGTATCAATATCGGCCACACGGCTCGACGGGAGTTCAACCCCATGCGCACGATCATCAAAAACGGGTATTTGGGATGCCCATGTGGTCGCCAGCCCCCAATAGAACTGACCGGCATCATGCCACGCAGGTTCAAGATCTTGGCTTCGCACCTGCATTTGCTCCGGATCGATCATTGACACGGCACCGTCTTCGCCCCGTCGCAAGGCGCGCTGGATCGGATAGTCAAATCGTGTTACGGCCATTGCATAGGTAGCCCCTGCTTGCAAAAGGCGCAAACCCTCCGCCAAATCGGCGGCCTGAACGAAAGGTGCGGTCGCGTATAGGCAACAGACGGCAACATCGTCATCAAGCGCGAGCGCCTCAACCGCATGGGTTACAACCGGAACCGTGCCAGCATGATCATTCGCCAGATTATCGGGGCGCGAAAAAGGCACTTCCGCACCAAGACCACGGGCGATTTCAGATACTTCGGCATCATCCGTGGATACAACAATGCGGTCAAACAAGCCGCAGTCCCGCGCCGCAGCGATGGACCACCCGATCATAGGTGTGCCATGAAACGGACGAATATTCTTGCGCGGGATACGCTTTGATCCGCCGCGCGCTGGGATGACGCAGACGGCCATTATTGATCCGCCAACGCATTGGTCAATTCCTGAACCACGCGCTCTTGGTCAGTGTCACTCAGGCCTGCATAAAGCGGGATTGAAATCGCTTCGGCGTAGTAGGATTCTGCTTGAGGGAACTGACCATGGGCAAAGCCCATTGCTTGATAGTAGGGTTGGGTATGAATGGGAATGTAATGCAGGTTCACCCCTATTCCAGCAGCGCGCAAAGCCTCAAAGACAGCGGTGTGCCGGTCGGCGGCCACGCGCACTACATAAAGATGCCAGGACGAGTTACTGTCCGGATGCTGCGCAGGGCGCTTGAGCGGCAAACCAGACAACAGGTCATCATACTGTGCGGCCAGCTGACGCCTGCGCGCGACAAAAGTGTGCAACTGCTTTAACTGCGACAGGCCCAGCGCGCCTTGCAGTTCCGTCATGCGGTAATTGTAACCCAAGGAAATTTGCTGGTAATACCACGGCCCGTCCGGTGCATGGGTCATCCGGTCTGGGTCACGCGTAATACCATGGCTGCGCGCCAAATCCATCTTGCGCGCCAGATTGGCGTCTTGCGTTGTGGCCATTCCCCCTTCTGCGGTGGTGATGATTTTGACCGGATGAAAAGAAAACACCGTTATCTCCGAATACCGGCAATCACCGACAGGCTGGCCTTGATGGTGCGCACCGATGGAATGGCTGGCGTCCTCAATGATCTTCACACCGAAACTGCGTGCAACGCGCGAAATGGCTTCCATGTCACAGGACTGCCCGCACAGATGCACCGGCACGATTATTTTTGGCAATCTACCAGCCGCATCAGCCTGTTTTAGTTTCGCCTCTAAGGCAACTGGGCACATCGTGTAGGTTACTGGATCGATATCAACGAAATCGACTTGGGCACTACAATAAAGAGCACAATTTGCCGAGGCCACAAAGGTATTCGGAACAGTCCAAAGCCAGTCCCCTGCGCCAAGATCAAGCGCCATGCAGGCCACATGCAAAGCCGATGTTGCCGAATTCACCGCGACGGCGTGCGCGGCACCTGTCGTGTCCGCCAGTTCACGTTCGAACGCCGGGACTTGAGGGCCTTGCGTCAGGTAATCGGACCTCAGGGTCGCAATGACTGCGTCTATGTCTTCGTCGGTTATATTTTGCCGGCCGTATGGGATGAAGGTCTGTGTCATTTCCTGCCCATTTTATTAATATGTCGCGAAACGCTTTTGAGCGAATTACACTACAGGCTTACCCGTTACTAGGGCTGCTGCGATAGCATCGGCAAGGATTGCAGCCTCGCAGTTCAATAGCGACCCGTCATCATAGTGAGCGGCAAAGTACTTTTCATTGGAGGGATTCACGCATCCCGGAAGCCCACATGCTTCTAGCCGATGACAGAGCCAGTCGCCGATCTCTTTGCTGTCGTAAAGTGCAGCGGTGCAAAATTTCTCCCAATCCAAAGCCTGAGTGAAACGCACCACGTTCGGGCAGCCGTCAAACCATGCACCGCCAAACACAAGCCCCCTTTTCCCAAGGATTGCGGCCTCCAGCGCCACGGTGCCGCTGATCGCGGCAACCGCTTGCGAATTTAGGATCAACTTTGCACAAGACACCGTTTCCGAAACCAGTTTCACGCCAGAAAACGCAGTTATCGCTTTGTAAAATCGTGCAGTGCGCCCTTGATGGCCGATCATGCGGGCGTTGAACTGGCTTGGGTGTTCTTTGACGCAAATGGCAATGTTTGGCGGCACAAACGCGCGCAACTGCGCCAAAGCGCGCAACTGATCATGAAATACACCACCATCTGGGTTGGTTGTGCGTTCCGGTTCATAGTGCAGCGGGAAGTAGACGTATGGGCCTTTCGGGATATTCGTTTCAGCCATACGATGAAAAGATCGGCGCAAACGCGCCCGAAAAATGGCCCCGTAAGCCATGCTTGGTTTTAACAATCACAATACTACCTTGATGCGCGCTGCCATACGCTTGCCGCTGCCCAAGGCTGGTTCACGGCCAGCCTGTATCTGCATATAGCGTGGCACGAATCCATGGTTTTCAGGATCACTAAATCGCGCGACATAGCTTTCGATTACGGGTCGAAACTTCGCCAAAGCCGCGGTGCGTTTTGCATCAGTCGGCAATTCTAAAGACTTTACATTCAGATCAGGCGGCATAAGCCCCTGCCGCAAAGTGACTGCCGGAAAAAGGGGCCATGCGGAAAAAACAGAACCTTTACACCAGCGTAACGCGCAATTGCATACAGAACATAGCTTGGCGCCGAATGCGGGTTCTCTACCATCAACAAGACGTCTGCTTTGCCCGACACGTTCCATTGCCCAAAAGCACAGCTGGATAAAATAGGCTTCACGTTCTGGGCCACGGCTTGCGCCAAAACGCTCCGAGCGATCCATCAGCTTGATCGCATGATCACGTGTTTCATGCAGCGCAGCACTCGTCCAAAACGCGTCGAACTGGCCCGCGTAAAACCCGGGCGGAACCTGTCGTTTAAAATTAATCGACTTAAACGAAATCACCTCTGCCTGCGCAAAGGCGTTCTTGGCTTTGGCGTCGTGCACCCCGTCACCAAGCCAAAGAACCGGTTCGGCAACGCCGTTTTTTGCCAACAGGCTCGCCAGATCAAACCAGAGGGAGCGACCCGCCGGGCAATAAATCATGCGCAACGGTCGGTCCGGTGCCAGTGTCACCGGTGCCTTACCCAGCGAAGAAAAACGCCCAGGCGAGGTGGACACTAAATCTCGCCGATTCTATCGTCGTTTTCATTGATCCAAGCCTGCAAATCAGCCTCGGTCATCCATTTGGGATTACTGTCGGAAGCATAGATAAAATCTTCTGACACTTTAACTCCATCCTTGATGCGCGCGGGGCTGTCAGACCAGTTGTTGATCGCAGGTAGTATTTTGAAGTGTTCGGGGTATTCGAACGTATGTGGTGCATCCTCTGGCCCAATCATCTGTTCATGCAACTTCTCACCCGGACGAATACCAACGGTTTCCTGTTTGGCATCGGGGGCAATCACACGGGCCACATCTGTAACCTTCATTGACGGGATCTTTTTCACATAGATTTCGCCACCCTCCATATCGTTGAGCGCGTGCCAGACCAGATCAACACCGTCCTCAAGGCTGATCATGAACCGTGTCATGCGTGGATCCGTGATCGGGAGAACACCCTTGCCCTTGATTGACTTAAAGAACGGGATGACCGAACCGCGCGACCCCATGACGTTACCGTAGCGCACAACTGCCATCCGCGTGCCATGTTCTCCACCGTATGAATTGGACGCTACGAACAACTTGTCCGAGGCCAGCTTGGTCGCACCATACAGGTTAATCGGGGATGACGCCTTGTCGGTCGATAGCGCGACCACCCGCTTCACGCCGCAATCAATTGCAGCGTCAATCACGTTCATTGCGCCATTGATGTTGGTTTTAACGCATTCAAACGGGTTGTATTCCGCCGTTGGTACAATTTTTGTTGCCGCTGCGTGAATGACGTAATCCACCCCCCGAAAGGCACGATACAGACGTTCTCGGTCGCGGACATCGCCGATAAAGAAACGGACGCGCGGGTCAGATCCGTGAATTTTTGCCATTTCCCACTGCTTCATCTCATCGCGCGATAAAATGATGATCTTTTTGGGATTATACTTTTCGAGCGTCATGCGCGTGAACGCGTGGCCAAAAGACCCGGTGCCGCCCGTTACCAGTATGGTAGAATTTGCAAGCATTAAAGTGTCCGCCCCAGCGTCATCGCCGCTGACAATCTACATCCCGATCAGGTGGCTTTCAACCTCATTCGCGGCAATATCGAGGTTGTCAGAAATCTCTCCGTACAAAGCGCGGATCGGTGCTGCGTGCTGCACGCCATGGGGATCATCCAGAAAGGCACCGATCTCTGCGGCGGACTCGGTACGGGGCAGACAGGACAATTCTGGTTGGATGGCATTGAAAACTCCTACTGGCTTTTCGTCATATATTGCATCCAGAACCACGGTTGACGGGTGGGTTATTACCCGATCCACAACAGTCATGACGTCATTGATCGTGGCCATGCGCATCAGCCCCGCATGGCGTTCTGACAATAAAATGTTGGGGCGGCCCTGAACCAATTTTTTTACCAGTGCCGTATTTTCTGGATGGCTTTTGCCGCGATGCGACCGCACGATAAACAGAGTATCGGGGCGAGCATCGGCAATACTCGCCCATTCAGCGAACGCTCGGCGCTGTGCGCTGATCGGGTAAAGCGGGCTTTCGAAGCCGAAATTATGGCAAATCAACACACGTTGGTGCCAATGACTGAGTTCGCGTTTCAGATCCGCGAATGCTGCAGAACGGGCCAAGCGATTAGTTTTGATCAGCCCTGTGACACGGATGCGGCTTGCAACCTCCGTGTCAAAAAAGGCAGCGTGCGGATCAGGTAGCGGCGTCCAAGTCAGCATCAAAGCAGCGTGAAAATCCCAAACCGGCTTTGAGCCGCCGTAATGGAGTCCGGCCTGCACCATTCCATGCTGGACGAAAATCGTCGGCTTCTTCAATCCAAGTGTAACTGCATCCCGCGGACGAAATTTTCCTCCGTAGGCTTGCGGATCGGAATGGGTCAAAATCGCATCAGCGCGAAAAATATCTATGGCAGACAAAACCTCCAACCGCAAAAGTGATACTGCTTTATATTGCAGCCCGGCATTACGGAGGGCGATTTCGGCGCGAGGTTCAATTTTTTTGAGGCGCGGCCCGAGAAAAACATATGGCTCAACGCTGCCACGTTGGTGCAAACGTTCCAGCAGCGGAAAACAGCTGTCAAATGCCGGGCTATGTGGGATAGCGCAGAAGATCTGTTTCTTCACGGTCATTCGGAGTGACCTTCGGTCATTGGACTCAACAACGAATGCAGAACGAGAAAAGTCTTTTCTGCAGCACCGGTTTTATTCATGGCAAATGCGACTGAGGCCGCCGACATCTTGGCCAGCGCAACCGGATCCGCCAGTAATTCCAAAATTCGCTTTTCTAAGGCAAACTCGTCTTGCAGGCTTTCAAAGGCACCGGCTTGACCCGCAGGCTCGGCTGCGAAATCGATACCATACGTCGATGGCCCCATCACCACCGGACGGCCCAGCATTAGGGGCTCCATGATGTTGTGTCCGCCGTGATCGACAAGGCTTGCGCCAACAAAAACTAGATCGGCGACCGGATAAAACGCATTCATCTCACCAGTACTGTCGGCAACAAGGACCCGCGTCTGTGGAATCGGCGCATCCATCTCGCGGCCTAGCGAAGAGCGGAGAGACACTGCGATCCCTTTTGACCTAAGTTCATTCGCCACTGCCTGAAATCTCTGCGGACTTCGTGGTGCCCAAAGAACCCGAAGGCCTGAATCTTGCGCAATCAGCCGTTCAACCATTGGCAAAAGCAAGCTTTCTTCAGCTTTGACCGACGACGCAATCATTAGAATTCTCTCACCTAGAACAAAATTCGCGCGCAGTGTTTTAGCCATGCGAAGATGAGCAGGATCAATTAACTGATCATATTTCATTTCTCCGACCACAGACACGCGAGATGGATCAACTCCGATGCGGATATAGCGATCACAATAGCTTTGTGAGCGTGTGCAAATATGGCTGAACAATAAATACAACTTCAAGATATGGCGGCGCAGCCCTCGCCCATTGCCGATCGATTCCTCCAAAAGATTGCCGTTTGCCATCGCGATCGGAATTCCCCTACGCGTCGTTTCGATGAGCATGGCTGGCCAAATTTCGATTTCCATGACTATCAATGCAACCGGTTGGAACCGACGCAGAAAAATACGGACGGCCCAAAATAAATCTAACGGAACAAATGCTTGGGTTACGCCCCTATCGTTGGCAAACAACCGCGCCCCCTCTGCGAGGCCCGCAGGTGACTGATGAGTCAAAAGCACATTAAAGCCTTCAGCTCGAAGTTTCCTGATTAAAGGGCTGACCGCCCGTGTCTCTCCCAATGATGCGGCGTAAATCCAGACTGCGCATTTTTGACCAACGGGCCCAAGTCCGAAACGATCTAGCAGTTTTCGAAAGTGGGCAGGCTCTTTGTGCGAACGCAGTAGCATCAGAAACGGTACAAACAGCACCAGTAAATGAGCAATTGCCTGTTCAAGCGGGTATAAAATCCTGATGACAAGCGGTAAGGCGTTCAGAGTTATCATTTTATTCTTCACAGTGGTTTGCGCTCTTTGATGTCTAGGATATGGCATTTAATAACCATTCCTTTACGAAAAAATTCGTCTTCCGCAAAAGACGATAATTTAATTCTTTCTTCTGTTTGAAAGATCAAATTTTCGAAAGCCTCCAAAGTCTCATGTTTTGACCTGAAAACACTTTCATCGATTTCAAGTTTTTCCAGCATTTGCACAAAACTCATCTCTGTTAGCTTTCCGGCGCGCTTCAGTGCTAACGCAACGCCCAAAAAAACTGCCTCGACGTCCTGTACTTCTGGTTTAATCATTGAAATCTCTTCCTGCAAAAAACCCAGTTATAGGTCGTGTCGAGAATTTCATCAGTTACACGATTCATCAACTCACCATCGCATGTTTGTACTGCATTTGAGGCCGCTTAATACCACGATGTAGTAACAAATCACGGCTATCCATAGAACGGTCCGAGCTCAAATTCGGACTGAAGTAGTAGGCTTGGTCAATGACGGATACCCATTCATAACGCACTACTGGTATACCACATCGCTTTACATGTATCCCAAGATGGCACCAGTCCGTAATGTTCAAAAGCATCAAGGGTACATTTACAACCAATGCCGCAACGAGCAAATTCGGCTAAAGCTTTCTGGGTGACTTGGTGAAACGCACTTGGGCTATGCCCACGGCGCTGTGAGTTGCGTTCGCCTTGGAGGATTTACGCTTTTCACCCGTCAACCATATGAAAGAGTCGAAATTTAATCAGGCGGGGCAACATTGCGTACGGATCTGTTGGCAATGGCGCATCTGGTTTGTTTGGGCGTCGAACAGCCGCGCCGATGTTGAGATTGTCATATACCATCAAGAGCACACGTTAGGTGGCTTTTTTGACGAACCAGTGGACCACGGTGAAATTCGAAAAGAACTCTATTTAAATTTGCTGGAATTGGGAGCAACCGCGCTTGCGATGAGCCAAACTCTCTCATAATTTTAGCTGCCATTGGCCCCAAAAACCCTGACGACGGACATCCTTGGACCACTTGTAGTAGATGCCCTGAGATATTCCCTCTCGGCGACACAGTTCGGCAATGCTGTCCTCACCGCGCAGCCCATCCAGTACGATCCGGATCTTCTTTTCAGGTGAATAATGCTTGCGCGTGGCGCGCTTGATGTCTTTGACGATCTTCTCGCCCGGGCTCTTCGTTGTCCTTCTCATCGTCCACTCCTCAGTGGTTACGATTAGCAACAAACGCTCTCTTAGAAAATCACACTATTTGGACCCACAGGCGTTGACGTCAGACAGATTCCATTTCACCCGGAATAAGTTCGAGCTAGCGACCCCAAGTGCGGACGACACCGCAGTCCATGTGCACGAAGTTAGAGCTTGAGTATTTGCCTACGCCGCCGCTGTTGCAAGCTTGTGCCGCACGCGCCATTTGCCCGACACTCCGTGTAGATAGACGAAGATCGGCGGCTTGGCCTTTCATGTGCAGCGAGTTTTTTGCCACTTTTCGGTTGCGTGTGCGCAGCATCGCATTGGTTTGGGGGCTGCGATAGCCCGACAGCAGTTTATAGGGCTCGTCTACGTCCATAAGATTATGCGCAGCAGCCATGATGTCGATGGTCCTCAGGTCCATCGATTTTACCCCATTTGTTCGCCAGTCGCGCATGAACTGATTAATTTCCCTAACTGCATCCTTGATGTATTCACCTTCGATCCAGTAAATGGTGTCAATACGCTCACCTGTGCGCCCAGAGTACATGCGGAGGCTACGAATATCCCCGGCACCGCGTAAAAATCCAGATGCTTTTGAAAGCGTTGGTGCAGCCACCAACGTTGTCGCAGCAAACGCCCCAACAACGCTCCGGCGCGTTATGCCCACTGACAAGTAATCATCCATATCTCTTCGTCGTCCCGCGCGTCTGCCTATCCCATGATGTTACACGAGCTGGCCATCTCATCCCCAGATGCAACATAGGTATTGCATAATGCGAATCGTTAACCAAGTGCTGAATTTAGCCAGATAAAAGTAACAAACATCTTAGGCAATTTTTCGCGCAAAAATTGATAGGTGTGTGTTACGAGACACTATCGCACACATGAGTGCGTTAAAAGTACCTAATTTATTTCGTTCAAGCCAATGTGAATCGACAAAGTGCACCGCTCTTTGCCATATGAGTCCGTTGGTAAAAAATATTTATGAGGGTGATATGCCGTTTAATATTATCCGGTTTTGCATGCTTGCTTTTGTTACGGTTTTAGCTTGGAACATGGGTTTCGGGCCATGTACTGCAGCAGCTACAGGCGTGGCATTCAAGCAGGCTGTCGCCGAAGCGGCGGCCGGTGATCCCGATATCGCAGCCTTTTACAAGTCGAACGGCTATGAAAGTATCTGGACCGGCCGTTCCAGACGCGAACGGCAGCGCCGCATGGCTCTGTTCAAGGCACTGACGCAGTCTGGTAACCATGGGCTGCCAAGTGCACGTTATGATGCCTCCGGGCTTCAGGCAAAGATGAGGGCGGCCAAGGATCCGCGTACACGTGGGTTGGTCGAGGTCGATTTAAGCCGGTCCTTCCTGCAGTATGCGCGTGATTTGCAAACGGGCGTTTTGGTTCCCGGCCGCATCGACAGTGCTATTGTGCGGCAGGTGCCGTACCGGGATCGTACATCGTATCTGGTGAGCTTCACCAAGTCGAACCCCAGCGGTTTCTTCAAAGCCTTGTCGCCAGATACAATGGAATACACAGCGCTCATGAATGAAAAGCTGCGGTTGGAACGGCTTTTGGCCAAGGGAGGCTGGGGCCCAAGAGTTTCGGCCAAGGTTCTAAAGCCCGGTCAATCAGGGGCTGCAGTGGTAGAGCTGCGCAATCGACTGATAGCAATGGGTTTTATGAAACGTTCTAACATCCGATCTTATGATGAGGACATTCAGGCTGCCGTTCAGAAGTTTCAACTGACCCATGGTCTGACCACTGATGGAGTTGCAGGTCCCAGCACGATGACTGAGTTGAACAGGTCGGTGCAATTCCGTCTACAATCTATTATCGTAGCAATGGAGCGTGAGCGCTGGATCAACCGCGACAGGGGTGAGCGGCATATCCTGGTAAACATCCCGGATTTCACTGCTAAGGTCGTTGATAATGGAAAGGTGACGTTTTCAACGCGTTCTGTTGTCGGTGCAAAGTCGGAAGATCGGCCGACGCCAGAGTTTTCTGATGTCATGGAATTTATGGTTGTGAATCCCAGCTGGTACGTGCCTCGGTCGATCGTGACTAAAGAGTACTTGCCTGAGCTTCAAAGTGATCCAAACGCAGTGAACCATATCGAAATAACAGACACTGACGGCCGCGTCATTGACAGAACTGCAGTGAATTTTTCGGATTACACGACGGATACTTTTCCTTTTGCGATGCGTCAGCCGCCCAGCAGGGGTAATGCGCTTGGGCTGGTTAAGTTCATGTTCCCAAACCGGCACAACATCTATTTGCACGATACGCCCGCCAAAAATCTTTTTGGCCGCGAGGTGCGCGCGTATAGCCATGGTTGCGTGCGTCTGGCTGACCCGTTTGACTTTGCCTACGCGTTGCTTGCCCGACAGACTTCAGAGCCAAAAGGCTACTTTCAGTCAGTTCTGGCCACCGGAGAGGAAACACAGGTAGATTTAGCAACGCCGGTCCCGGTGCACATCGTTTATCGCACTGCTTTCAGTACTCCCAAGGGTCACACCCATTTTCGGCGCGATATCTACGGTCGTGATGGGCGCATTTGGACTGCGCTTTCCAAGGCAGGGGTAGCCCTGCGCGCCGTTCAGGGGTAAACGGGTCCCTGATAAACGGGGACTGATGATGCAATACACAGTGGGAGAGATTGCAGCGGCAATTGAGGCAGACGCCGTTGGTGAAACGGGCCTTATGATCTCTGCTCTGTCCGAGCCGGCAGACGCCGGGAGCGATGATCTGGCTTTGGCCAGCAATCCCAAATACGCCGATGCTTTGGCCAGCGGGGCCGCGCGTGCAGCATTGCTTTGGGCTGATGCTGATTGGCAAGCGCTTGGCCTTAAGGCTGCCATTCTGCCGCGCCGGCCGCGGTTTGCTCTATCGCGGCTAACGGGCATGATGGACCTGGGTCAAGGATTTGGCAGTGGCATCCATCCCAGCGCACACATAGATCCAACGGCCAAAATTGGCGCAAACGTGACCATTGGCCCCGGTGCAGTCATCGGGCCCGAGGCCGTGATTGGCGATCGCAGCGTAATCGGAGCTCTGTCATATGTCGGATGGAAGGCGCAGCTGGGTTGCGACGCCTACTTGCGCGAACATGTCAGTATCGGCGCAGGGGTCGTGATCGGCGTTGGGTTCATAGCGCAGCCAGGCGCACGCATTGGTGGCGACGGTTTTTCTTTTGTCACGCCAGAGAAAAGCGGTGTCGAAGCTGTGCGCGAAACCCTTGGTGAACAAGGCGCAACAAAAGCACAGGCGTGGTCTCGGATTCATTCTCTGGGTTCTGTTGTGATCGGTGATGATGTAGAAATCGGCACAAACACTGCTATAGATAGTGGCACAATCCGGCCCACCAGTATCGGCGACCGATCCAAAATCGACAACCTTGTACATATCGCGCACAATGTCGTTATCGGCATGGACAATCTTTTGTGTGGTCAAGTCGGCATCGCGGGATCTGTCACTGTAGGAAACAATGTGGTGATGGCGGGGCAGGTCGGTGTCTCTGACAACTTGACGATTGAGGACCGGGTTGTTCTGGGTGCGGCGAGCAAAGTAATGAGTTCTGTGCGTGCAGGCAAGGTCATGCTCGGTTATCCGGCCACAGAAATGCAAACTCAGATTAACAGTTACAAATCACTGCGCCGACTGCCTCGGACACTGCAAGACTTTGCAGAGGTTAAGAAAGCGGTTTCAAAGTTAGTCGGCAATGACTAAATCAACCGGGACAACGGTAAAAGGCATTTAGCATGAGCGTTACGGACAGGGTCATCGCGATAATCGCTGAACAGGCGGTGCTTGAACCATCTGACGTGAGCAGAGACAGCACACTAGAAGATCTTGGCATAGACAGTCTTGGGTTGGTTGAGTGTATTTTTTCTATCGAGGAAGAGTTCGACATTTCTGTACCCCTCAACGCCAATGTTCCGACCGAAAGCAACTTTGACGTTTCAAATGTCAGCTTAATTATTGCAGGCGTTGAAAAATTACTTCAGGTGCAAAAGGGCTGATGCACCGCGTTGTTATTACTGGCGCGGGCACGGTCAACTCATTGGGCCATAACGTCGCTGATACACTGGCCGCCATGCGCGAGGGTCAATGCGGCATTGGTGCGCTGGAGTTTCAAGACGTCGAACGACTGTCCATTCAGATTGGTGGTCAGGTGCGCGGCTTTGAAACTGAGGAACGTTATAATCGCCAACAATTAAGCCTCTATGACCGTTTCACTCAGTTTACCCTGACTGCCGCCAAAGAGGCGGTTGCCCAATCGGGGCTTACGTTTTCGGGTGAGCTGGCCGCAAAATCGGGTGTGATCCTCGGCACAGCCGGAGGCGGGGTCAACACATGGGATCAGAATTACAGACTCGTCTATGAAGAGGGTAAAAACCGGGTGCACCCGTTTGTGGTGCCCAAGCTGATGAACAACGCGGCAGCTGCACATGTCAGCATGGAATTCAACCTCAAGGGGCCATCATTTACTGTGGCGACCGCTTGTGCGTCTTCTAACCATGCGATGGCGCAGGCTTTCCAGATGGTGCGTTGTGGAATGACGCCCACGATGATCACTGGTGGATCGGAATCGATGCTATGTTTTGGTGGAGTCAAAGCGTGGGAGGGATTGCGCGTCATGTCGCATGATGCATGTCGGCCATTCTCAGCGAACCGCAATGGAATGGTACAGGGAGAAGGGGCCGGAATTTTTGTCTTCGAAGAATACGAACACGCGCGCGCCCGCGGCGCAGACATCCTATGTGAAGTGGCCGGCTTTGCCATGACATCGGACGCGAGTGATATCGTTATGCCATCCAAAAACGGTGCTGCAAGGGCAATGGCCGGGGCACTTGCCGACGCACGGCTGAACGCGGATCAGGTCGGCTATATCAATGCCCACGGCACAGGTACGGCAGCCAACGACAAAACGGAATGCGCGGCAGTTGCGGGTGTTTTTGGACAACATGCCGACAAGCTTATGATATCATCCACAAAATCCATGCACGGGCATCTGATTGGCGGCACTGGTGCCGTAGAGCTTTTGGCCTGCGTCATGGCGTTGCGTGACGGTGTCATCGCACCGACTATAGGATATCAAGAACCGGATCCAGAATGTGCACTTGACGTGGTGCCCAACAGTGCCCGCGACGCAGATGTCAATGTGGTGCTGTCAAATGCCTTTGCCTTTGGCGGCATGAACGCGGTCTTGGCCCTGCGCAGGCTGTAATCACGCCATGTTGCCCATTGTGAATAAAGCCACGCTCATGTGTCTATGACGAGGCTTTAACATTCAGGAGCGAAATTTGGTCAACGATCCATGACTGAAGTTCTGTCATATGCAGCAGTAAAACCACTAAGAGACATTAACACACGCACACGCTGATCGGGTGCCATGGCTGGAACAATGTTCAATTCAGCAGTGTTACCACGTTTGAATTCATCAACTTCAGCGGCAATCAAACCAATCCGTGAATAGCATCCGATCGGATTGCAAAATGCAAACGGGTATCTGCGCGGTGCACCTGTATCGACCTGCAATGACAGCTGATCGGCCAGAGAGGTTTCCAACGGTACGATCACAGTTGCGCCAGCCAGCGCTCGGCCGCCTTCGGGCAGACGAAAAATCGAGATTTCTGCGATTGGAGCGCCATCGTTATCAGACATCAACTGATACATTTGGCACGGGTCATTGCCTTCCTCTGCCTTGATACAGCGCATTTCCCAATCGCCAAACTGTTCGCCGATATAGGTTTCGCCGACCTTTGGCCCCCCACCATTTTCGTTAGCAAAGCTTAACTGGTCTTCGACTGAGGGTACTTGTGTTTCTGTCGTGTCAGTTTCCGTAGTCTGCGCGAAAGTCGATATCGGCAACAAGAGGTACAGTGAAAGGGCAATCAATGGCGTTCGCATATCAAATCCGATGTTAGATTGGTTTGCAGGCTAGTTAGCATGACTTGATAAAGGTGTCAGCGGCAAAGCTCTGAGTTTTGAAATATGCGCGGATACTGCATTCCAACGCCACAATAAAAAAAGGAAGCTTTTACGCTTCCTTTTTATTTATTATTCTCCCCGTCGGACTGGCCGACTTATTGCCACGAAAAGTATGAGAGCCAGGGCGCTCGGTCAACAGCTAATTGAGTTAAAGTAAATGCTTTCAAGCAACAGTTGCATTGATTCATAAATGAAAAAAAAGGCCGCGCACAAGGCGCGGCCAGTCTAACAGGGAGGAAGTGTTTCACGCCCCAAATCATGCCGGCGGAAACAGCCAACATTATGGTATTAAAAGGTTAACTTTGTATGGTCTGGACGGTGGGGCAAAAATTACCAAAAGTTTAAGACGATGGGCTAAAAGTTTTCATAAATAAAGTCGCGGATGCCGACGGTGTCACGAAGTGTCTGTTTTTACATACCTTAATCCATGCTTATGTAATTTTGAGAACCACTGGCACTTGCATGTGTGGGTCGTACAAATCTAATCCGGACGGTTCTTAAACGGTTTTTACCAGTGCTTTTTGCCCGTAAAGCAGCGTTTTAGGGTCACTGATGTGGACGCGCGCGAGCAAGCTGGACATATCCAAAGTGGCTTGAACTACAAACCCCTACTTTGAGGATTGATGACGTTACGCACTGCAGTGATAATTTTGGATCGTTTTGGAGACCATGACCATTCGGTGTATCCCGCAGAAACAAACCCGATAACCAGCCTTAGAGTCCGTAATCTTCGTTAAATAAGTCACTGAAAAAAATGATCTAATAGTTCCGGCGCGAAAATAATGACGGCAAATGACTAGTTCAGGTCAAGGTGTGACGAGCGTTTCATGCGCGCGCAGACGCTCGGCAACATGACAAAGGGGCAGAGAACCATGCTTGCGTAGGTTTATCACACTCGTTGATACTTCACGAATGGGGTGAGGGTGCCAATCTGGTCATAAAGGACACGGGCTTTGATGTTAGATGCCTGCGTTAGCCAGTAGACCGATGGCGCACCTGCTGCATCTGCCGCTGCATAGACGCCTTCGATCAGTTTGCGCCCGACGCCGGTGCCACGCACATTTAGGTCTGCATATAAATCCTGCAGATAGCAGACTTTTTCAATGCTCCAGCCATGCCGATGAAACAGGTAATGGGTCAGCCCAACCAGCTTCCCATCTTGTTCAGCGACTAGACCATTAAAGTCTTGCGGATCATCGCCAAGTAGACGCGCAAAATAGGCGTCATGGATGTCTTTGGGGCGTTCTGTACCATAAAAACTGAGATAAGCGCCCCAAAGATCACTCCATTCGGAACGATCTGATACAGAAAGAGGGCGCACAATCACTTCATTTGTGTGGGACATGTTTACTGCCTACTTGCTTTTTTGTACCTTTGTCTGCGCTTGCTGCTGCGCCGCGCAAAATAAGCCAACCCGAAATATCGGATTGGCGCGCATCCTAAATTTTGAAGAAAGGCGCGTCTTCAGCGCTGCCCTCGCGCAATAAAGGCAAGGCGTTCAAACAAATGCACATCCTGCTCGTTCTTAAGCAGCGCTCCGTGCAGTTTTGGAAGCGATTGGGCTCCACCCGATTTGAGGTCTTCGGCAGAAAGATCTTCGGCCAAAAGTAGTTTCAGCCAGTCGAGAACCTCAGACGTGGAAGGTTTCTTTTTGAGGCCTTGTTGATCACGAATCTCAAAGAATTGGGTCAGGGCGGTGGTAAGCAGGCTTTCCTTTATGCCTGGGTGGTGGACTGCGACAATCTTTTTCATAGTGTCCACGTCCGGAAACCGAATGTAATGGAAAAAGCAGCGTCGCAGGAATGCGTCGGGCAATTCTTTTTCATTGTTTGAAGTGATTATAACCACAGGCCGATGACGCGCCTGAATAGTGTCACCTGTCTCGTAGACGAAAAATTCCATCTTATCGAGCTCTTGCAACAAATCGTTTGGAAATTCGATATCCGCCTTGTCGATTTCATCAATCAGTAAAACGACTTTCTCTCCCGCCTCAAACGCTTCCCAGAGTTTACCTTTCTTGATGTAGTTTGACACATCATGGACTTTGTCTTCGCCCAACTGGCTGTCACGCAGGCGGCTGACGGCATCGTATTCATAAAGACCCTGTTGCGCGCGCGTGGTTGACTTGATGTTCCATTCGATCAGGCGCATGCCCAAAGATCGGGCCACTTGCTTGGCCAGCTCGGTCTTACCGGTGCCGGGCTCGCCCTTAACAAGCAATGGTCGCTCGAGAGTGACAGCAGCGTTGACAGCAATAGTCAGGTCGTCGGTTGCTACATAGGCGTCGGTGCCTTCGAATTTCATTTGGGTACATCCTGTTATAATCTTACATTCATGTCGATGCCTTTTAGCCATTCTAGGGCGGCATTGTGTAGTGACAATCCCAAAGTCGTCAGATAGACGATGGGTAGAGAGATGCTTGGGGCAATGTGCAAGGGATCGTTCATGACCAAAGCAAGTCGAATTGAGGGGAAGCCTATGAAACAGGAAGTGTTTCTGCCGAACGATTACCGTCCGGCCGAAGACGAGCCGTTCATGAATGACCGGCAAGTCGAGTATTTTCGTCGTAAGTTGTTGAATTGGAAAGGCGAACTTCTTGCAGGTAGCCGTGACACCATTGAAGGCCTTCAGGACGGGACCCGCAATATTCCCGACGTCGCAGATCGCGCAAGCGAAGAGACGGATCGTGCGCTGGAATTACGGACCCGTGATCGTCAGCGCAAACTAGTGGCGAAAATCGACAGCGCCTTGCGCCGTATAGACGAGGGCGAGTTTGGCTACTGTAACGTCACCGGTGATCCGATTTCGCTGAAGCGTCTGGATGCACGCCCAATTGCGACCATGAGCCTTGAGGCACAAGAGCGCCACGAGCGTCGTGAGAAAGTTCACCGCGACGACTAGATCGTAGTTTTCTGCACGCGCAAGATGGCCCCGTTTGGAAAGCTGCGTTCTGTACCAACTTAAATGCAAAAAGCGCAGTGGGCATGCGCTTTTTATTGATCGTTTGGTATGTTTGCCATTTAGCAAAGGCGCCCACCCACCAACCCTTGAACTCCATTGATCAGATCTTAGGGAATTTTTCTCGTCAGTAGTTATGTGTCGTATCCGGCTTTGATGCAGAAATCGGATTACCGACGTTCTTCCCCATACCCTAGATGGATTTAGCCTGCAGGCTTAGTGATAGGTATGCCAAGAGCTGTATAGCGGTTGAGGACCGCGATGAGAATTTGGATATCTGTGACCTGCCGATCAAAGTCCCGGGTCATCAGCGATTGGCCCAGTAGTTTTATACAATGCATCTTGGTTTCG
>Ga0206125_10002228_pt1 | contig 20863 bp, 35 predicted proteins | sample Helgoland_Spring_4_FD_148598 | JGI IMG/M metagenome (GOLD analysis project Ga0206125, IMG submission 148598) | Pelagic subsurface seawater microbial communities from Kabeltonne, Helgoland, North Sea - Helgoland_Spring_Bloom_20160331_1 | ecosystem: Environmental > Aquatic > Marine > Epipelagic ... | reverse complement strand
TGGATGCACAGACTCAACGCAATATAATTTTAACCCAACAGCAAATACAGACAATGGATCTTGTATACCCTACATATATGGCTGTACCGATAATACAGCACTTAATTTTGATTTATTAGCAAATACATTAGATAATTCTTGTTGTTATATAGGAGGTTGTACTGACCCAACAGCAGTAAATTATGATTCAGATGCTTGTTTTGATGATGGATCGTGTGTTACACCAATTTCAGGTTGTACTGATGTATCTGCTTATAATTATGACCCTACAGCAAATGTTTCAGATACCACAGCGTGTTTATATGATGCTGGTTGTTATGGAGGACCTGGTGTACCTTATTGGTTAAATGATGGATGTTATGCTTGGGTAATTGATGTTGACAATTATTGTTGTACTAATGACTGGGATGCAAGTTGTCAATCAATGTATAATTATTGTGAATTAGGTTGGCCTACTTCACTTGAAAATTTATCAACATTAGGTATAAAAGTTTATCCTAACCCAACACAAGACATAGTAAATATTGATACTCGTTTAAATATTGAAGTAGAATTACATAATATAACAGGAGAATTAATATTAAAAGAGAAAAATATTAAAAGAATTGATATGAATAGTTTTCCTTCTGGTATTTATCATATGGTAATAATTTATCAAGAAAAAAGATTTATAAATAAAATAATTAAACAATGAAAAAATTATTCATATTAATATTATCAATGTTTTTATTTATAGGATGTAGTAATAATAAAAAAACAGATAAACCATTAGCAGGATCAATACAAGAAGATGGAACAATTAAAGATTTAACAGAAAAAGATACAATTAAATAATATGCTAGATTATAACTTATTAAATATATTAATTATAAAATAAAAAATTATGTGGTCAATATTTAAAAATGATAATGAATGGAATGAAAAAACTGTAGTAGGTTTTATTGCATTTTTAGTAATGGTATTATTTGCTTTATTAGATTTATTAACTGGATACACAGGTAAAGATTTAGTAATTAATGAAACAATTTATGATTCATTTACATGGGTTGTAATAGGTTGTTTTGGAATAGCAGGAGCTGAAAAATTTGCAAAAAAATAATTAAATTATGAATTGTTATACAAGAGAACAAATTGAAGAAACAATGATTAGTAAAGGTTATAAATACTTTACTGGTGGAGATTATGATGTTAATATTATAGGTGTTAGAAATTCAAAAACTAAAAATAGGGTTACTAATGCCTTTGATGATTGTATAACTTTATCTTATAAAATTAATAATGAATGGCAATTTCATTGTTATAAATGTACAACAGATCCTGGAACACATTGGGTAGAAAATTTATTAAACCCCAATGGTGTAGCAATTTTAAAACCAGGACAGTATAGAAGTTCTCATAAAATTGGTTTACACCAAGGAAAATATGAAGCATTAAGACAAGCTAAACCTCTTTCAGTCTATCGTGATGATAATACTGATGGGGTTTATGATTGTTTAGAAGAAGATATTGAAAAAGGTATTTTTGGAATTAATATTCATAGAGCAACAGCTAGAATAGGAGGAAAATCAACTCGAGTTGATAAATGGTCTGCTGGTTGCCAAGTAATTGCTTCAAATGAAGATTTTGCTGTATTTATGAAAATTTTACGTCAAGCTAGAGATGTTTGGGGTAATTCATTTACTTATACTCTTATTGAGTCTAAAGATATTGTTTAATTAAAATTTAAGTTATGTGGAAAAATATTCAAGTAAGACTATTTCCCTTAATAATAGCATTTTCTGCATTATCAGTATCATTATCAGCAGCATTTTATTCTGTTAGTGGTTTAAGTAAATTATTTGCAGGAGCTGCATTTGCAGTTATAGTAATGGCTGCATCATTAGAAATTGCTAAACTAGTTATAGCATCTTTATTGTATCAATATAGAAAAACCTTACCTAAAATTTTAAAATGGTATTTATCTATAGCTTGTTTTGTTTTAATATTGATTACTTCAATGGGTATTTATGGATTTTTAAGTGCAGCATATCAAAAAACAGCATCATTGTCAGGAAATATAGATGCACAAATAACTTTAATAGAAGTAAAAAGAGATAATATTAAAGAACAGTTATTTGTATATAATGAAGAAAAATCATCAATTAATAAGTCTGTAACTAGTTTAAGAACTGGTTTATCTAACAATGTAATACAATACACAGACACATCAGGTAATATAGTTACAACCACATCATCATCAACACGTAGAGCTTTAGAAAAACAATTAGATCAGGCAATTGAAAGACAAACTACAATAAATAATAAAGTAGATGATTTAAATGAAAAGTTGTTTAAATATGAAACTGAAATAGTTGAAGTATCTACAAATAATGAAATAACAGGAGAATTAGGTCCTTTAAAATATTTATCAGGTTTAACAGGAATACCTATGGATCAAATTATTAATTATTTATTATTAACTATTATATTTGTATTTGATCCCTTAGCTATTGCTTTAGTAGTAGCTGCTAATTTTGCATTTGAACAACTAAAAAAACCTTCTTTTATATCAAAACCTATAAAAATAAGACAATCTAAAAAAGTAAAAATGTCTGTTCCTGAAGGTATGGAGTTTGATAAATCTTATCCCTTACCTAAAATGTATGAACCTTCAGAAATTAAAGTTGAAGTTATAAACCAAAAACCCAAATCAAAAAAACAATCTCCTGATTTTGAATTAGCTACAAGTGAGAGTCAAAATAGATTAATAGATAAAGATGAAGAAAGGATAAATATTATAGGTCAAAATGGTAATGATGGTTTACATTATGATAAATTAGATTTAAATAAAGATGGGGTTGTTGATGATAATGAACGTTTATTAGTAATGCAAAAATTAAAATCTTTAGCTCATGAAGCTAAAATGAGTGGAAATACTGCTTTATATGAAGTTTATAAATCTCAAATTAATGATATTAAATCTTAATTTGGTTTAGCAAAAAATTTTTTGTATATTTACCCCATAAACAAAAATAAAAGTTATGAGAGGTAGACCATCTGAAAATATTGAACGCAAAACAAAATACACATTAGAATTTTTTGATTACCCATCAAAACCAGAATTAGGTGGAAGATCTGTATGGCATTTTGATGATAAAAAATCTAAAAATGGTGCTTATAAAGTAGAACAGTTTTTTTCTAAAGATGAAAAAAATAAAAAAATAAAAATAGAAAAAGGAAAAGCATATGGTAAAATGCCTGTAGTTATGGTTTTTAAAACTTCAAATCGTTCAAATGCTAAAACTAAAATAAAGATATGGAATAATGAAAATATTGATTATATTGCATCAGCTAAAAAACTACCAGGTGTACCTAAAAATGCAATTATATTAGAAGTTGGCGTAGGACCTTCATTTATTAAACAATATCAAGAAAAATATAATTTAACTTAATTTTCACATATTTATAACAAAATATAAAAACATGGATAACTTTGATATTAAAAAATTCGTTAGTAGTAAATCATTATTAAACGAAAATTCACCTGGTTTCGACACTAGAAAAACAGGTGAAGCTTTACCAACATTAGCTAGTGTAAAAGCTGCATATGAAGCAAAAAATGGAATTAATGAAGCTGATGCTGGTAAAACTTTATTTGATTTAATTCAGGACTTAGGAAAGGCGATAAAATTGAAATCAGAAGATGCTTTAAGAAGTAAAATTGAAGATTTAATTACAAAGTATAAAAAAGTAAATATAAGCGAATATAGTAATTTAAATGAAGGAATTATTGCTGAAGGTAAAAAATCTGAATTAGATAAAAAATTAGCTGAAATTGATAAAGCAGGAGCTATTACTACTTTAGAAGCTAAAATTGCTGCTATTGATGAAGCTATTGAAGCTAAAAATAGTAGAATTAATATGGTTCAAGAAGATGAAAATCTATCAGAATTAATAGATAAAAAAAGAGTTAAAGAAATGCAAAGAGAAATTAAACTCTTAGAAAGATCTAAAAAATTATATGAAAAGCAATTAGATAAAGCAAACGGTAAGAAAAAAGCTAAAAAAGAAATTGTAGATGAGTATAATACAGAACCTCATGATGCACCAGATGCTTCAGCTAATATGGAAATGAGTGAAATGAAATCCGATATATCTGATGACCCAGATGATTTTGGAAAATACTAATGGCTAAAAAAAGGAAATTAAATAGTAAAAATCCTAAATATTGGGATAAAAGCCTTTTAAATGAAGAGGAAATTAAAAAGGAAGTACTAATTAATAATATTAATGGAATTAAAATATCAGCAGTTTGGTATAAAACAAAATAATAATGGATAACAGAAGAGATAAAGATAAAGAATTTGATAGAGCCCAAGCAATGGATAGACTAACTCAAGATGATAAAGATAAAATATCATTAATTAAAATGATGTTAGATAAAGAAAAAAAGAAAGTGAAAGAAAGAAAAGCAATCCCTTCAGACAGGGCATATGATAAATCAATCGATAAAGAGGCAGATAAAAAATATCATGATAAGTTCCAGAAAAAAAGGTTAGATAAAGCAATTGATTACGATGAAGAATTTAAAGATATGAAAAAAGAAAATATAGATTATAGATTAGATCCTTATGATGATAAAGAAGAAGTAGAAGGAATGATAATAAAACTTATTGTAGGTAAAAGAGGTGTAGATGCTGATATAGCTAAATCTTTTATTAATACACACTATGAAGATATTATAAATGCAGCTGATACTGATGATATACTTGATGAATTTGATGAGTTTATGTCAGTTAACACAGAATATGTAAGAGAAGAAGATAATGTAGAATTTGATGTTAGTGATGCAGCAGCAGGAGATAGTGCTATTGAAAGAGAATCAGCATCTGGAGCATTTGAAGAAAGTAAAAATTGGAGAGGTGAAACTCTAAAAGAACAATTTAAAAGATTAATGAACTGAAGTTATGAACTACGCGTTGTTCACAATTGCGTAAGTTTTTTAATTTAGTGTGGTTATACAAATTTAATTTTGTATATTATATGAATACATTTGGATAAAATGTTAGTAATGCCACACAAAAGTGGCATTCGCTACGTTTTCCCCAAAAAAGTATTAACAGCATATGTGGGATAATCCCATATATTAACATATGTAAGATAGTCTTACATATTATTTATTAATTAAAATCAAAAAAATGAAAAAAATGATTTTGAGTTTAGCTTTAGGACTAGGATTAGTACTTGGAGTAAACGCACAGGAGAAAGGTGACTTCTACGTAGGTACAGGTGACATTTCTAACACAGCATGGACTGAATGGTCTATAAGCCCAACAGTTGGGTATGGTATAACAAATAAGTTAATGGTAGGTTTAAACCTATCTCAAGCTGATTCAACTGTTGATCAAGTTATCGATGTACACGCAAGATATTTTGTGACATTAGGTGGTCATGATCTTTTTGTATATGCATCATGTCCTAACTTAGAAACAGATAATCTAAGCGTAGGTCTTGGTAAATTATTTACTGTTCACAAAGGAGTGTTTGTAGATCCTAAAGTTGTTTATAATTCAGGTGACAAAACGACTAACTTATTGTTAGGCGTAGGTCTTAAATTTTAAACTAGTATTAATTAAAAAACTAAAAAAATGGAAAAAGTATTTTCTTATTTAAATGGATTTTTAGGGGGATTAAGCGCGTTATTTTTAGCGTTTGTTCCAGTAACAATCTTATGGTACGTATTAACAGGTGGTGCAATATTCAATTTTGATGTTGTAACTAACCTTACAGCTCTTGTGAGTTCATTAGGTAATGGTGGATTTGTAGGTTTAGTTGTTTTAGTTCTTATTGCATCTTTCTTTACAAAGAAGTAATAACATAAACATATCAGTTAGAAAGGCGTCCTAAGGACGTCTTTTTAATTTTCCCGCAAAAATGCTTGGATACCTGAAATATCTTTCGTATATTTACCATGTAAATAAGGCAAAACGCCGGAAAACAACAAATAAAGGTTATAAAAATGATAAAATTAATTGTAGAAGAACAAAAAAGATTGAAAGCTTCTGGATGGAAGCCTAAATTTAAAGGTGATACTGGTGTAAACATAGCTCAACTAATGATAGATAATAAAGTTGAATTACGTAATGAGTGGGATGAATCATTTATAGATGCATTTAAAAAATTAAAAAAATAAAGGTTATGCCAATAGTAGAATTTTCAAATTTAAATAAATATGGTAATCTTCGAACTAGAAGATTTTACCAAGAAAAAAGTAATTTAAATATTAATCCAAAGGGATTTGGTTCTTTTGTTGCATTTAAATTATTTAAATATGATTATGAACATCATATGTCACCCTCATTAGCAAATATTGGAGGTAAAAGGTATATTGTACCTACATGGCAAGAAGTATTACCTGAAACCACATTAGGTGATATAAATTGGATAAAACCAAAATTAAAAGTTAAAGAAAAACCAGTAATAAAAACCCACATTAGTGGAAGTGGATTAGGTGAATATACAACAAAATATTATCCAGAATCTGGAAAATATCATTGTTCATGTCCTGGTTATTGGAGATCAAGTGGTAATTGTAAGCACGTAAAAGAAATGAAAATTAATCAAAAATAAAAGTTATGAAAGAATTACAAGAATTTATAGATGAAATGAGAAGTACTAGTAGTGCTACCGATAAAATTGCGATTATAACGCGTAGTAGTGCGTTTATACACAAGGTACTTGAAGCTACATATAACCCCTACAAACAATATCACGTTACAAGTAAAACGTGTAAGAAAAATAGTGATAAATGTTATTATGATGGTGGAGATTTATACCCATTTGAATTATTAGATTCACTATCAGCTAGAAGATTTACAGGTCATGAAGCAATTACATTAGTAAATGGTTGGGTAGAAAATAACGAATATGGAGAGTTATTATATAAAATTATTGATAAAGATTTAGATATTAGAGTTGGGGCTTCTACAATTAATAAAGCAGCACCAGGTTTAATCCCTACATTTAAAGTAGCATTAGCTCAAGAATATAAAGGTAAATGTGATTGGAATGATAGTTGGTATGCTTCAAGAAAATTAGATGGTGTGCGTTGTTTAGCAGTTACAGATACTGAAGGTAAATGTACATTATATAGTAGAATGGGTAAAGAATTTACTACATTAAATAAAATTAAATACGCAATTGAAGCTACAGGTGTTATTAATTATGTGTTTGATGGTGAAATATGTTTATTAGATGAAGATGGTAATGAAGATTTTCAAGGTGTAATGAAAGAACTTAGACGTAAAGACCATCAAATCGAAAATCCTACGTTTATGATATTTGATATGATTCATAAAACTGAATTTGATAAAGGTAAATCAACAGACATACTATCAGAAAGACTACATACATTAAGAACATGGTTGGGTCCTAGATATAAAACTAAAGGAACATTACGTTATTTAGATCAATCAGTTGTTACTAATGAAACACATTTTAATAATTGGAACCAAATGGCAAGTGATAATAATTGGGAAGGGTTTATGTTACGTAAAGACACTGAATATGAAGGTAAACGTAGTAAAAATTTACTTAAAGTAAAATCATTTCATGATGCTGAATATGAAGTATTAGGTTTTGATGTTGACCAACATGAAGTAGTTAGAGATGGTAAATCAGTATCAATGACTATGTTATCACAAGTATGGATTGAACATAAGGGTTATTTAGTAAAAGTTGGTAGTGGGTTTACTCAAGAACAACGTTTAGAATACATGGATGGGTCTATTGTTGGTAAAGTAATAACTGTTCAGTATTTTGAAGAAACAAATAACCAAGAGGGGGGGATTTCATTAAGATTTCCAACTGTAAAAGTAATCCATGGAGATAAAAGAGAAGTATAATAAAATAAATAAGGTACTAGATTACATTGAAAATGTATTAGAAGTACCTAGAGATGAATATGGTGGGATGTCTGCTTGTCCTTTTGCTAAAAAAGAACGTGAAAATGATAATCTTTACATAGATGTTATAGATAAAGATAATGGGTTTTTTCTTTTAATGGATAAATTTTTAAAATCAGGTAAAGATAATGCAATTTTTATTAATGAAATTGATATAGATAATACTGATACAAGACGTTATCAAGCTTTTTTAAATAAAGAATTAAAGAAAAAATCAATTACAACTCATAAAGTATTATGTATAAACCCAAAAGATAAATTATCAGTTGAGGGGTTTAATGTAAGAGAAAAATCACCTTATTTTTTAATTTTAGTAAATAATCAAAAAGAAATAAATCAGGCTCATAATAAATTATTAAAAACAAATTATTTTGATAAAATGGATAATAATTATAAACATTACCTAGGAATAAAATGAGAATACCTAAAAAACCAAGTGGAAGACGAGCACTACCCTTTTATTGGTGGAGACGTTTTAGAACACATAAATCATTACCTTATAAAGCCCCATTAATTGATAAAATTAAAAATGGTGATTTTGAATATTCTCCATTTTTTGAACAAGCTAAATGGGAGTTACATTGGATGGAAGAAGAACAAAAGGAATTTATTAGCAGTTATCAAGGAAATGATCCTACAATGGATATGCTTTATACAGACATAGAAATTAAAGCTAGAAAACGTTATAATAGATTATTTGAAGATGGAATAAAAGATGAATTTAGTAGAATGGATAGTTTAATTACAAATTTAAGTAAACATTATAAATTAAAAAAAGAAAAAGTTAAAGATTTTGTTAATGAATTTGAAGGAACTACAATTGAATTGTTTGAATCTTTACGATATGAATAAATTAATAAGTTGGATTAAATATAAATGGGTAAAATATAAACGTAAAAGTTTTTTAGATTTATGAGTAAAAAAATACCTGATAATGTAGTTTTTAATGATGGTAAATTTGATGCTAATACTAAAAATTATCCTACTACTATAAGCGCTCCTTCATTCGCACCTATAAATGTAGATAGAAGTGATAGTATTAAAGCAGATAAATATTTTAGTTCAAAATTAAATGAGTTAAAGTCTGAGTATGAAAATTTAGTAGGTGAATATAAATGGACTAATATTATCTATAACGCTTCCTATAACTTCCAGCCAATATTAGGTGAACCTTATTATTTATATTTAAATAAAAATAAAGAATATTTTTTAAGTATAATAGAACCAAGTGAATGGAATCAAACCTATGTTGGTACTTTTAAGTTATTAAATAGTGGAAAGTGGGAAAAAATAATCGCGTAAAGGCTTGGCTACCGCAGAGAGGGTTCGTATATTTACAACGTAAATAAGGCAAAACGATTACAATAATAAAATAAAAGTTATGAGACTACAATTAGAAATTTTAGCAAAATGGTTAAAAAACCATAAAGAAAGTTGGGATGAAAGAGATGGTGCCCTAGAATCAGCAATTAAACGTAGTAAAGAAGATACTATGTTTCAAATAGGTGATTTATTAGATGAAATCCTACAAATGGATCCTGATCAAATTGATAACGAAAGACGAGACAAATGAATTTAGGTTACGCGTGTATTAACACAGCATTAAAATCAGGTGGTATTTTTACAAATAGAACTATGCGTAGAAAAACATTTGATGTTAAAGGATTAGATTATGTTTCTGATCTTGCTTTACAAAATGTAAAAGATCTTGAAACACACATTCATTGGAATAATGAACATGATATTAAATTATTTAGATTATCATCTCAAATATTTCCTTGGATGGAAGAATATAAATGGTCAGATCTAAAAGATTGGGATGAAATTTCAAGTAGAATGTTAGATATAGGTAAATTAGCTACAGAATCAGGTCAACGTCTTACTATGCATCCTGGTCCTTTTCATTGTTTAGCATCCCCAAATCCTAAAGTTGTTAAAAGAACAGTTATTGGACTTGATAAACATGCTGAACAGTTTGATATGATGGGGTTTGAACCTAGTCATTATAATAAAATTAATATTCATGTAGGTGGGGCTTATGGAGATAAGGAAGCAGCATTAGAAAGATTTTGCAAAAACTTTGAATTATTAGGTGATAGTACTAAAAAAAGGTTAGTAGTAGAAAATGATGATAGTCCAAACGAATATTCAGTGGCTGATTTATTTGATTTTGTTTATTTAAAAATCAAAACACCAATTACATTTGATTACTTCCATCACAAGTTTAATACTGGTGGTTTAACTGAAAAAGAGGCATTAGAAACTGCATCTATTACGTGGCCTAAGGGAATTGCTCAATGTTGCCACTATTCAGAAAGTAGACGTGAAGAAAAATTAGATGAGTCTATCCGTCCTCAAGCTCATTCAGATTTAATTTATAAAAAAATTAATACTTACGGTTTAAATCCCGACATAGTAATTGAGGCAAAATTAAAAGAACAATCAATATTTAAAAGAGTAATATAATGGCAAAATTAACAAGAACAGTAAATTACGCAAACTTCAGATGGGAAGAATATGTGTTAACAGAAGAAGAATTAGCAAAGTGGAAAACAGGTGATGAAGATATCCAACAAGAAATCATAGATGATGCAGATTGGGACTTAGTAAGAGATAAACCAATTGATGATTATGGTGACGTAGAATTCGTAGAAGAAGACTAATGATAGAATTTTTAAAACATGCACTTGGACTTTGTGGTGAACATTGGCATCCAAATATTTTTACAATTCTTTTAGGAGGACTTGGATTACAGCAATCTTATTTGTATATTAAATATAAAATAATAAATTATGTCTCAAATAAAGATTAGCCATGAAGTACCAAGATGTCTTTTAAAAGCATCTCTTGAATTTAATGATTATGATTATTGTTTACCTCATCTATTAGATCAAGATGAAGAGTATTTACAACATTTTATAAATGCTAGAGATAAAGGTAGATATGTTATTATGGATAATTCACTCCATGAATTAGGAGAAGCATATAATTCAAAAAGATTATTACACTGGATTAAAGAACTAGAACCTAATGAATTTATAGTACCAGACGTTTGGATGAATTGTGGTCAAACAGCAGCTCAAGCTAAGTATTGGAAACAATTTAAGTATCCTAAAAAAACAAAGATAACAGCTGTAATCCAAGGTGAAGACAAAGATCAAGCATATTTATGTGCTAATTTACTACAAAATTTAGGTTATGAAAAATTATGTGTATCCTATGGTGCTACTTGGTATAATGATTTTTTTCCACATACAAATAAAGATATGGGTAAAGCATTAGGTAGAATAAGATTTGTACAAGGATTATTAAAATTAGAACAATTTAAGCATATTAAATTTCATTTACTAGGATGTTCAATACCTCAAGAATTTGGTTGGTATGATAATCATCCTCAAATTGAATCAATTGACACTTCTAACCCAGTAATGTCAGCTATAGAGCAAATTGAATATGAATATCATGGTTTAGATTGTAAACCTGAAGCAAATATGAATGAATATTTTGATATGGAAGAAAATGAACTTGAGTATGGGAGTGTACTCTATAATGTAAATAAATTTAGAAAAATAAACGGATTTAGTCCCATATCCGAGTAATACAGGGAAATATAAATTAAATTAATATGAAAAAACAAGCAGTATTATCATTATCAGGTGGAATGGATTCAAGTACCGTACTATTACATCTATTAGCTCATGATTATGAAGTTACAGCAGTTGGTTTTGACTATGGTCAAAAACATGATGTTGAATTAGAAAGAGCACAACAATTAATAGATTATTTAGGAGAAAATGGTCATAAAGTTAAATATCAAATAATTAAATTAGATGGTTTAGTAGATTTACTAGATTCTAATTTAGTTAAAGGGGGAGAAGATGTACCTGAAGGACATTATGAAGAAGAAAATATGAAAGATACTGTTGTACCTAACAGAAATAAAATGTTTTCATCAATTATTCAAGCAGTAGCATTATCAATTTCAAATGAAAAAGATTGTGAAGTAAAAATAGCAATGGGTATACATGCAGGTGATCATGCAATTTATCCTGATTGTAGACAAGAATTTAGAGATGCAGATTATAATGCATTTGTAGAAGGTAATTGGGATGCAGATAAAGTAAAATATTATACACCTTACTTAGATGGTGATAAATTTAATATTTTAGAAGATGGTGAATATTGTTGTGAAAAATTAAATATTGATTTTGATGAAGTTTATAAAAGAACAAACACATCATACAAACCAGATGCAGAAGGAAGATCAGATTACAAATCAGCTTCATCAGTAGAAAGAATAGAAGCATTTTTAAAGTTAGATAGAAAAGACCCAGTAGAGTATATTGATGGGTGGGAAGTTGCTAAAAAACACGTTGAACAAATATTAGAAAACCATGCAAAATAAATTAGATAAAATCCCAGATCCAAAACTACACCAACAAATAAGTTTTTTTAAATCTGGTGTAAGAATAGTAGGATATTTTTTCCTACCTTTTAATTTGGTTACAGCAACAGCTTTACTTATCTTAAGTGAAGTAATAGGTATAATAGAAGAACTAGTATAAATTAAATATAAAAATTATGAATAAAGGAATGTTATTTTTTAATGCACCCTGGTGCGAACCCTGTAAAGTATTAAAACCAGTAATGGATCAAATAAAAAAAGAAGGAATTGCAGTTAAAAGTATAAATACTGAATATGATGCTATGAATACTGAAAAATATCAAGTTAAAAATATTCCACTTTTAGTATTAACAGACTTAAATGGAAATGAAATTAAAAGAATCCAAGCTGGTGGTTGGACTAAAGAACAAGTATTAACTTGGTTTCACTCATAATGGGAAAATATCAATCAAGTAAAGTATTTGATGGATTTAGTTGTGTATTCCGCCAATGGAAAGCAACAACCACACATTGCCAATTTCTACACGGCTATGCTATATCATTTAAAATATATTTTGAAGGAAAATTAGACGATAGAAATTGGGTTTGGGATTTTGGAGGAATGAAAAGAGCAAATACTCTTATAGATGGTAAACAACCAAAAGCATGGATGGATTATATGTTTGACCATACAGTAATTATTGCTAAAGATGATCCTTTATTATCTGAATTTAAAATGTTAAATAATCTTCCTAATTTAGGAAGTAATAATAAAGGTGGTTTACAATTAAGAATAATCCCAGCTACTGGTGCAGAAAAATTTGCTGAATATATTTATAGTAATATAAATAAGTTTGTAAAGGCTGAAACAGATAATAGAGTTAGAGTTACCAAAGTTAAATTTATGGAACATGGTAAAAATGCAGCTTATTATATTGAATAGGAGTATAACAGTGAATGAAAAACCACTTAAAAAAATTAACAAATGTTAAAAAGGATAGAAGATTATAACAAAAGATTACCCATAGTAGAGGTATACCGTTGTGTACAATCAGAAGGAAGTAGAATTGGTAGACCAACTATTGCAGTTAGAACAACTGGTTGTACTCATAGATGTTATTTTGGAGAAGGTGGTTGGTGTGATAGTTGGTACACTAGTATTCATCCCGAAAAAGGTATTTTTTCATTTAATGATATTATAAGAATATATGATGAAAACCCTCATGTAAAAGAAATGATGTTAACTGGGGGATCACCTACAATGCATGCAGCATTAATTAATGAAATAACATATTTTGCACATGAAAGAAATATTATTGTTACCATTGAAACTGAGGGATCTGCTTTTATTGAAACCGATTATCCTCTTAACCTTATTTCTCTTAGCCCTAAATTTTCTAATAGTGTTCCTGTTATTGGAGCTGTTACTCCTGCTGGGAAAGTTGTTGACCAAAAATTCATAGATATTCATAATAGAAAAAGATTAAATACAGAGGCAATTAAAAAAATGATGGAGTTTCATTCTGATTATCATTATAAACCTGTATGGGATGGAACAAAGGGAAATTTAAAAGAAATCGAAGATTATAGGATTGAATTAAATATACCTAAATATAAAACATTTATTATGCCTGCAGGAGATACAAGAGAACAATTAATTAAAATGTATCCTTTAGTGTTTAATATGTGTGCTGAACAGGGCTATAATATGACTGGTAGAGATCATATTATTGCTTTTGATACACAAAGGGGTGTCTAAGGAGGAGGCGTTAAAAATATTAGAAGAAATAGAAGAAAATATAGAAATATGTTGTGCTGTAACTATGGAACCTGATGAAGTATTAATATTAATTGATAAACTTAAAGAATATATAAAAAATGTATAAATATAACGCAAAATTAGATAGAGTAGTTGATGGAGATACTATTGACGCACTCGTAGATTTAGGATTTGACACTTGGAAAAAAGTAAGAATCAGAATGATGGGTATGAACGCACCAGAATCAAGAACAAGAGATTTAGAAGAAAAAAAATTAGGTTTAGCTGCTAAAGCAAGACTTATAGAAATGTTGGGTGATGGAGAATTTACTCTTCAATCTCATGGTGTAGGAAAATATGGTAGATGCTTAGGAGAAATTTTTAAAGAAGATAAAGTAAGTATTAATAGACAATTAATTAATGAGGGTCATGCAACAGAATATTTTGGGGGAAAGAGATAGTATGGAAAATAAAATTTATATAGGATGGAATGAAGTTGAAGAATTAGTAGATAAACTATGCTATCAGATTAAAACAAACCACCCAGAAATTAAATATGTGCATGGGTTACAAAGAGGAGGATTAATTCCTGCTGTTTTAATTTCACATATTTTAGATTTAAAATATATAGATATCCCTAAACATTATGAACCTGAAGAGTGTTTAATAGTAGACGATATATGTGACAGTGGAATAACTCTTGAGAAGTGGAAAGATTATAAAACAGCTGTTTTACATTATAAACCTCATACTGCGTGTATTGAGCCTTTAATGAATGCATTTATACATGAAGGAGACGAATGGATAATTTATCCTTGGGAGAGAGATGACAGTGAAGCTATACAAGATTATTTAACATAGTTTGGTTTTTACAATTAAAATTATTATATTACAATAAATAAAGAGTTATAAATGGCAGAAAATAAAAAAAAATACGATATAGAAGTAGTACAAGAAGGATTTGCTAATGGTGTTGCCCCAGGTTTTCCTTTAAATGATCAAGAAAAATCAGACATGATTGAACAAGCAACTGAAGCTTACGGTAAGTTTTTAGATGCTTTAAAGTGTGATTGGAGAAATGATCCTAATTCAAATGATACACCAAGACGTGTAGCTAAAGCATATGTACACGATTTATGGGCTGGTAGATATACTGAAATGACACCAATCACTTCCTTCCCCTCAGATGGTTATGATGGAATTGTAATCGAAAGAAATATTCCATTAACATCAATGTGTTCTCACCATCACCAAACAATAGGTGGGGTAGTTCATATTGGTTATATTACATCAGAAAAAGGAGCAGTTGTAGGATTAAGTAAATTAAATAGAATTGTTGAACATTTTGGTAGAAGAGGAGCTATACAAGAACAATTAACATCAGCAATACACAACGCAGTAGATAAAATTTGTGAAGATAATTTAGGTGTTATTATTACAATAGTAGCTACTCACAATTGTGTTAGTTGTAGAGGTGTTAAACATAAAGGAGCTGCAATGGTTACAACGAAAGCATCCGGTGTATTTAGACACAACGGAAATGACGCAAGACAAGAGTTTTTTAACTCACTTAAAATTAATAACGGAGGACATCAAATATAAAAACAATGGATAATAAAAAAGAAAAATTAGGTAATAAATATTGGAATGTACCTTTTGTAAATGAGGTAGAAACATTTAATGAAACATTTGGTAAACCAAATAATTATAAACCAACAATAGGTGAAAAAAAAGAATGGAAGTTTGTATATGATTTTATTCTTGAAGAATTAGAAGAATATAAAGAAGCTTGTGAAAAGGGTGATATAATTGGAATATTAGATGCTTTATGTGATATTACTTATGTTTCATTAGGTAATGGAACAATGTTACATGGTTTGAAAGGTCATATTTGGAAAGCATATCAAGAAGTTCAAGCATCTAATATGTCTAAGTCTTGTGCAACTAAAGAAGAAGCTGAGGAAACAGTTAAAGTAAGATCCGAAGAAAAAGGTCATCCTTGCCATTGGGAAAAAATTGGTAATCGTTATGTAGTGTATCGTTCAAGCGATAGAAAAGTAATGAAATCAGTAAATTATTTTGCTCCAAATTTAAACCAATTTTTCGATAAAGAAGATTAATTAATTTTTAAATTTTTAGATAAATATTAATATGTATAATTAAATAATATATATTAACAACTTAAAATTTTAAAAATGGCAATAAACACAATCCCAGCAGGAGCTGATTTTACTTATGTAAATGGCCAAAGTGATCTAAGAAGAGTATCAAGAAGAATAGACACTATAGGTGCATTTGTAAGAAATACAGCAGCATGCTCTGTTGTATCAGACATAATAACAATTCCAGTAGCTGCTTCAAACAACGATGTTGAGGTGATAGACAGTAGAAATACAAAATTCATCCCAGCAAATTCCTTAGTAACATCTATAGGTATCTTTTTTACAGAATTATGTGATGTAGGAGCATCAGGAGTATTAAAAGTTGGATTTGGTCCAACAACAGGAGATGAATCAATTGTAGGTCAAACAACATTAAATGGTGCTGGTAATGACGTAACAATTAATTCTTTCATTTCTACTTCTAATGGTGCAGTAGCAGCTGCCAGTGGTGCTGCTCTAGTAATAAAATCAGGAGCTGCAACATATTTTGCAAATGCTTCATCTTTATTTCTTAGAACTAATGTATCAGGAAATGTATTAGCAGCTACTTGTCAAATAAAAGTAGTAGCAGAATTTATACCTTACGTTACAAATTCATAATAAAAGAATTAAAATTTATTAAAAGTAATTAAGGCTTAGCTTGGAAACATGCTAAGCCTTTATTATATTTACGTCAAAACAGGTTATTAATGTACAAAAAAGCATTTGCAAGACGTATTAAAGGAAATAAACATTTAATACATTTATGGACTGATGAAGGTTATGAAAAAGTAGAATGGGATAATCAAGCTTATATTGAATGCCCTGATAATGAAGCAACTTACACGGGATTAAACGGAGAATCTTTAAAAAAAACTAAGTATTGGAATAATGATGATACTAGAATTCATTTTGGTGATATGCCTGCTCATCAAAAGTTTTTAATTGAAAAATATGGTATAAATGATACTCCTTCTACCACACATAGAGAATTATTTTTTGATATTGAATGTGAAATGGGAGATGCTTTAACTCCTGAATATATTCAAAGTGCTCCCAAAAGAATTACATCAATTGCTTGGTATGATAAACAATTAGACCAATGGGGTATTGTTATTTTAGATGAAAAAAATCAATTAAAACATACTAAAACAAAAACAAATAAAGAGATTATTCCCTGTAAAGATGAAACTGAGTTATTAAGTAAATTTTTAGAAAGATTTAGAGATATTGATCCTGATATTATTGTAGGATGGAATAGTGATTACTTTGATATTCCTTATTTATATTATAGATTATGTAATGTTTTAGGTCAGGATTTTGCAAGATTTTTATCCCCAATAGGTTACGTAAGAGAAACTCCTTGGTATAAAGATCAATACATACAAATATGTGGTGTAGAATCTTTAGATTATATGAGATTACATAAGAAATACAGTTGGGCAGATGAACCTTCAATGAGATTAGATGCTATTGGGGAAAAATATGTTGGAATGAATAAAATTGAATATGAAGGTAATTTAGATGATTTATTTAACTCCGACATTAATAAATTTATTAAATATAACTTTGTAGATGTTGAAATTTTAAAGTTATTAGATGAAAAACTAGATTACCTAGCATTAACTAAAAATTTAGCCCACAAAGGAAAACATAACTATAGTGAAGTATATGCTAATACTAAAACTCAAGATGGAGCCATTTCAGCATATTTATTAAGTAAAAAAATTATACCACCTGCTAAAGATCGTAACCCAATTCATAAAAAAGGATATGCTGGTGGTTATTTATTTTGTCCTCAAGCAGGTTTGTATAATTATATGTTTGATGAAGATTTAACTTCACTATATCCTTCAATTATAATGACTATTAATATTGGTAAAGAAACAATGGTAGCTAGAATTATTGATGCTGATGATAGAAATAATAGATTAGGATTAAATGATTTAAAATCTAAAGATCCAAAAGAAGAAATATTAATTGAAAATCCTAAACGTAAACGTACTAAAGTTACTATTGGTGATTTAATAGGTTTTATTGAAAAACATAATTGGGCTATTTCAGCTAATGGTGTTATGTTTAATACAAACCGTGAGTCAGTATTATCAACTATTTTAAAGAAATGGTTTGATGAAAGAGTTTTATATAAAGGTAAAATGCAAAAAGCATTTAAATCTGGAGATAAAGAATTAGGTGCAGCCATGCATATGAAACAATATACTATGAAAATTTTATTAAATAGTTTATATGGTGCAACCGCATTAGGTTCATTTAGATATGGTAATGTAGTGTTATCTGAAGCTATTACATTAAGTGGCCAGCGTATTATCCAAGAAAGTGCTTTATGCGCTAATAGACATATGAATAAAGTAATTAAAGGAAAAATATGAAACATTTAGAAGAAACTCCTTGGTGGATTTGTGATCCAAATGACACAAATTATTGTGCTTATGTTGATACAGATTCTAATTATTTTAATGCAGAACCTTTATTAAGACATTTATATTCTAATTTTGATGAAATGTCTGATAAGGAAAGAGATGATGTTTTAGAAAAAGAGGCACTTAAATATCAAGATATTATAACTGATGATTATGATAGATTAGCTAAAGATTGTTTTAATGTTAATTCTCATAGATTAGAGATGAAAACTGAATGTGTAATTAGATCAGCTTATTTTAGAGCTACAAGAAGATATGCACAATGGATTACTAAACAAGAAGGTATTGAAAATGAAACTTTAGATGTAAAAGGATTAGAATTTAAAAAAGCTAATTTTCCTCCTGTATTTGGTAAGTTTTTTAAAAGTTGCTTAGAACAAGTACTTAAAGGGGTACCTAAACATGAAATAGATTCTCAATTATTAGAATTTAGGAGACAAATATTAAGTGGAGAAATACCTTTAGAAAAAATTGGAAACCCTCAAGCAGTTAAAAAATTAAATAAATTTACAGAGCGTAAAGCTCGTGCTGGAGAAATGTTTTCTACAATAGGTAAAGGTGCACCTGCTGCTGTTAAAGCTTCTATTATTTATAACGATTTGTTAAGATTTTGGAAATTAGATAAAAAATATAATTATATTACCCAAGGTGAAAAAATTAAATGGATTTATCTAAAAAATAATCCATATAGAATTGATGCTATTGCTTTTCTAGACTATGATATACCAGAACAAATTCGTACATTCATCGAGCAGTATGCTGATAAACAAAAAGTATTTGAAAGTATACTATTAAACAAGTTAGAAGGATTTTATAATGATTTAGGTTGGTCATTAAGTTTAAATCCTCATAGAAATAAATTTTTTAATTTTTAATTATGATAAATAAATCAAAGTTACAATCAATAATATCTAAATACTATTTAAATGGGTTAGTACAATCTGTAAGGTGGGTAACTGAAAATAATAAATTAAGTATTAGTTTTACTTCAGAACATAAAGATATAGCTGGAGATTTAATATGTGATATTTCACCCGTAGAGGATAGTGAAATAGCAATATTTGATACTGCACAATTAAATAAGTTAATATCAGTTACTAATGGTGAATTATTACTAACTTTAGAAAAAGAACATAAGGTATTTTCAAAACTACATATACAAGATAATTCATTTAATGTAGCATATTCTTTGGCAGATTCTTTATTAGTTCCTAAAAGAGGAACAATTAATTTTCCTACTAAATATGATGTAATTATAGAATTAACACCTGAAATTGTAACTAATTTTATTAAAGCTAAAAGTGCATTAACAGATATAAATGATGTAATGATTAGTACTGAAGAAGACCCAGATAGAGGAACTATAGTACAATTTGCATTTGGAGATTTAAATAATTTTTCAAATAAAATTAAATATATTGTAGATGAAAATATAATAATAAATAAAGAATTAAAATTACCTTTTAATTCTGATTCATTTAAAAATATTTTAGCAGCAAATAAAGATTTAGAAAGTGGTAAACTTTCATTAACAGAAGAAGGATTTATGAAATTAGAATTCCAATCAGAAGATATAAAGACTTTATACTATATGGTAAGAAAAGAAGATGCCACATATGTATAATAAATTGACCTAAGGGCGCAAGTTTTAAATTATTTATTAACCGCTGATCTTAATGACAGCATAAAAACAAAGTGATATGAGTACACATTTTTTAGAGAGATCACACCATCCGTTTGATCTATTATTTCGAAACCTGTTTGAAACAGGAACCCAATTTACACCGGCTGTACAAGCCAAACAACAATACCCAATTAATATATTTGAAGATGATATTGGTTTAACTTTTGAGTTAGCTTGCACTGGCATTTCTAAGGATGCTATTGAAGTTAAATTAGAAGGGGACCAAATCAGTTTTAATTATGATAAGGAGAAAACACCAGAGTCTCCTTCCCGAAATTATATCCATAGAGGAATTGCAAGACGTTCTTTTAATTTAGGATATAAAGTAGGAACTAAGTTTGACCTTAAAAAAGCTACAGCTAATTTTCATGATGGTTTACTAATTGTGACAATTCCATTTGCAAAAGAAGCTATGCCAAAAGTTTTGAAAATTAATTAACCAAAAGCGCCCTTTAGGTTGGTTTATTAAAAACCCTTTCGTATATTACATCATAATTAAAAATATTAAAGT
>Ga0206125_10002217_pt1 | contig 20907 bp, 17 predicted proteins | sample Helgoland_Spring_4_FD_148598 | JGI IMG/M metagenome (GOLD analysis project Ga0206125, IMG submission 148598) | Pelagic subsurface seawater microbial communities from Kabeltonne, Helgoland, North Sea - Helgoland_Spring_Bloom_20160331_1 | ecosystem: Environmental > Aquatic > Marine > Epipelagic ... | reverse complement strand
GGACGAATTGCATAAACTACTTGACGTGACTGGCGCCCCAACATTCCGGCATCAAACTTCATGGCCACGCGCCATTCCTCAATACTCTCTTAATTATCAAGCTACACTCGATGCCATCAATGCATGCGAGCAATCACACCCGGGCCTGCACCTTGCGGGCAACTACCGCGGTGGTATTTCCGTGACAGACTGCATGCTCAACGGCCTTGAACTCGGGAAGCAGGTTATTCAAAGCTAAAAACTCACACCAACTAACAAATCACTCATGTCAACCATCTCTCAACTTCTCCGCGATAATATCCGTGACGTTGCCGACTTCCCCAAGCCGGGCATTCTTTTTAAGGATATTTCCACCATTCTCTCGCACCCCGAGCTACTTCGTCACTCAGTCAACGAACTCACCGCGACAGCTGGAGGTGAAAAAATTGACAAGGTCGTAGGCATTGATGCTCGTGGCTTCATCTTCGCCGCCCCCGTTGCTCTCAATCTTGATGCCGGCTTTGTGCCCATTCGCAAGCAAGGCAAACTCCCCTGGCAAACCCACTCGATGGCTTACTCCCTCGAATACGGCGAAAATGTCGTTGAGATCCACCAAGACGCCATACTCCCGGGAGAGCGCGTCCTCCTTGTCGACGACCTACTAGCTACAGGAGGAACTGCCGCAGCCGCCGTCAAACTCATTCGCCAACTCGATGCTGAGCTTGTCGCTGCCTCTTTCTTGATTGAGCTGAGTGACCTCAATGGACGCAAGCTACTCGGGGATACACCTGTAAATGCAGTGGTAAGCTATTAAATGATCACGTCAAGCATTCAGGGTTTCCAGCGGCCGTTCATCGAGCATTTATTGCTACTCTGTAGGCACAATAGAGAAACGGCCTACGCCATTGTCAACAGCCTCAGCCTGTCCCGAGACCACGCCTTTTTTCTGTAACACAACACCACGTAAGAATATTGTAACATCGTTACTGTTAGCAGTTAAAGCATTGGCAGTATAAACGCCATCGAATCTACCGGTTTTACGCACAAATCTCGCAGATGTATTAAAAGAATTCGATGTGGACGATCCAATATCACCACCAGTACTCCATGTTACTGGGTGGTAGATACCACCAAACGGTCCCCCTTTAAATTTAGCAATAGCATTGCTATCAACAGCGCGCAAATCAGGTAAAGGAAACCTTCCAATGCTCGGCTTTCTGTATCTTGATCCCTCTATGGTAATCTTTTTAGCGAACTTTCGACTGTAATAAGATCCCTTTGTTGCTTTTCGGCGATATATGATTGAACCTGACAAATCCGTATCTTTATTATCCATAAAGAAAACATCTCCAGTGAGATTCTCACGACCACCTTTAGGCCTCACAAAAAAAGGCACTTTATTAGTCTTCAAAAAAGGACTCGCGTAACTGAATTTAGAACCAGAACTTGAATATCCGTAGATCTTGAACATTCCTGCCTTTCTCAGTTTACCGCAGGCAAACATATCGCCAGCAGGTAGGTTATAGTCACTTGTAGTCGAGAAAGAGGCAATGGCAGTATAGCGGCCCCTCAGCCCACGAGGAACTTGTCTTTGACTATCATAAATCCTTTTAAGCAAGACAAAGTCATAAATCGAATCACTGGAACTATCAGCATGCAACTTACCCGATATCTGATAATGATCAGACACCTGTTCCACCTGAAAATTCAGCTCACAATTTTGGTTGTAGGCATTGATTGGCTGGGAATCCGCATAATCTGGATTTATTGCCCCCCTAAAATAACGATTGAAACCTGACACACCTCTGATTTTTCCAGTGTAGTAACCACTTTCAGACAGGACTATTTTGACGTGCCCCACAAATCGACCATTGTCATTTTGAACTAAGCCAAAGTAACGACCTGCGCCCGCTGGATCTAAATCGATGATCTTGACCTCAAACTCACTATCCAAATTGTAGCCCACATCACTAGTATTCTCATCTCCAGCAATACTCACAAAATAAGTTCCCGCAGCCAGGTCTTCGCTGATCATGAAATCAGCGGCAACACCGCCACCCAGACCATCGCCTGCATCTTGAACCTCCTGTAACAGGACACCTTCACCATTATAGAGCTTTAATTGTAAGTTCTGATTAATTTTGACAAACAAATTTCCATCTTCATTCAGATCAATTCGGAAAAAATCGACATCATCACCATCTTTCAAGTTGCCAGAAGTTGTCGAATTAGCAGCTACGAAAGTTGCTGTCTCTTCACTATTGCCGTGATCATCAACGCTTGAATCAATCATCACCGTAGTGAATGCGGCTCGACCAGCATCACCACCAATTGACGAAAAATCTGAGGTATTCTTGTCACTACGGCCAATAATGAGATCTCCAATATCTACCGACAACATAAGCTCTGACGGCCCACCTGTCGGACCGCTCCCATCAAAAACCAGATCGGACTTCCAAACAAGAAATTCACTTGATGTGGCCAACTCAGATCCATCACCGATGACAAGATAAACCGCGGCCCCATCGAAACTACTTCCCTCATCATATTCTTCAGCCGGATTTCCTGATGCGTTGGCTTGAAAGGCTCCATTCTCTGTGGAGTTGAAATTGGTAGCCTCTCCAAATTGATGAAAAGCATTATCCAAGTCAGCTGCAGTCGCTAGAGCCTCTATCTCAGCTCGTTCAAGATTGAATGTTCCGATTGCAATGAAGCCGCTATTTTTAAGAATAGGATTTCCGCTTCTGTCGGAATACACAACACTTGATAACTCCCCATTGACTCCCCCCATGTTCGAGAATGTCGTTGTTACCGCAGCACTCGTACCTTGAGCCTGAGACAATGTTACCAGCGTCAGCAACGCTAACAAGGGAGAGAGTAAATATGTCAATTTCATCAGTTTAAATCTTTCTGGCTGTAGAATCATTCTCTCGAGACATTGCATCTTAGAGATCATCATAGGTTGCTGGTGGAGTAAGCTTAGCATTTGCATCGAAACCCACACGCTCAATGATGATACCACTGGTCAACGGTGTATCTGCTGATGCTTGCCCGACTGAATCCTTCCATCCCTCGGGGCTATAGTAGTAGCGGCTGTAATCACCCTCACCATCTGGCATCCAAACAACATCGGACGCTTCGATGTCAGCATTACTAATAAGATCAGTTTCAAGGCCAGAATTACCGAGCGTCGTACCCACGGGATAGGTAGACGATATAAAATTAAACTTCCCTTCCATCAGCGCCAAACTCACACCCTTTGTCTTGATCACACCAGCGACAACGAGCTTTTTCTCGAGCGTCGCCTTACTCTGAATAATAATGGCATCCGTGTAGATGATAGGATAATCTCCAGATTGTTCCCCTTTCTCATTTTTCCATCCAGCTTCGCCACCGCCAAAGCCACCCCCCTCAGAATAATAGAATTTATCAAATCCAACCCCATTGTGTAGCCAGATGACATCTGCACTCGACATGTTGGCACCTGCAGACAGGCCAGCACTGTTGGAAGCACCAAAAACATCCGAAATCGTCTTAGGAGACCTAAGTTTGTAAGTGGCCCCAGGGTTCAGATTATCAACCGCAAGGTTTGCTGGTGTAGTTATTTGCGTGGCTTGCCACTCGACGACAACTTGAATCACGCCATTGAGGGAGCTATCTCCCGGATTATCAACAATCTCAAGTATATAGCTATTCCCACTGCTTAGCGTGATATCGAATTGGGCATTGCTGTCTCCAAGTGTGTTACCATCTACCGAGTCGATTACTCCTGCATAAATAACCGACTCGTGCAGTGTAAGGCCAATCAAGTTGAGTTGCTGCGGCTTTAGTGTGTGAGTCACAAAGCCAGCTGGTTTTGAATAAGCTACAGACTGTGCCGAGCCAGTCGCCACAGAAAGTGTGAAACACAAAACAAAAAAATAAAGATATGGTAGCCTCATGAGATAATTTACGCAGGTCATTGGGTATTTATATATAATCTCCTCCTTACAGTAAATCATCGGAGATTTCAGTAATAGAATATGTCTATATTAGAATTATGCCTTCGTTAAAGCAACGACTAAGTAACAAATATCTTAATTAAAGAAAAGTTAATAGTCAACTATCCGATACATAGCTTACATGTGCCTAAAACTAAAATAAAATGAGATCGCAGCCATTGCGAATCAACATTTGCTGCCCAACCACAAAAAAAGGCCCAGAGCATATGCTCTGGGCCAGAAAAAGAATGGTGCGCAATACAAGATTTGAACTTGTGACCTCTGCCATGTCAAGGCATTGCTCTACCACTGAGCTAATCGCGCATGTTGTGCTGTAATAGACCCATTAAGATCCCCGCAAGCGGGCGAAACCTAAGCAGAGAGATCGTGCTAAGCAAGTATTTTTTAACATCAAGGCCCGCTTACTGGCGGACGGGTATTTCCTGCTGAGCAAAGACCTCCTTCGCCTCGTGCACAGTGTGCTCGCCAAAATGAAAAATACTCGCTGCCAAAACGGCATCTGCCTTTCCATCTTTCAAGACATCCACCATGTGCTGCAGATTACCCGCGCCACCCGATGCAATCACAGGAATCCCCACAGCCTGGCTGACAGCACGGGTTAGCTCAATATCGTAGCCAGCTTTGGTTCCGTCCGAGTCCATGCTCGTTAACAAGATCTCTCCTGCACCCCGCTGATATACCTCTTTGGCCCATTCGACGGCATCAAGCCCAACCGGTGTGCGCCCTCCATGAGTGTAGACGCCCCATTTACCGGGGCTCTCGCGTTTGGCATCAATCGCCACTACGATGCATTGGTTACCAAAAGCTGCTGCTCCCTCATTAATCAACTCGGGTCGATTCACCGCAGCCGTATTGATACCCACTTTGTCCGCTCCCGCCATCAGCATCTCTCGCATATCATCAACCGTGCGAATTCCACCACCCACTGTCAGTGGGATGAAACATTTCTCCGCCGTGCGCCGAACGACATCTACCATGGTCTTACGCTCATCAGATGAGGCCGTTATATCGAGAAAAACGAGCTCATCTGCTTCTTGGTCATTGTAGGCAACAGCGCATTCAACCGGATCACCGGCATCTCTGAGATCTACGAAGTTTGTCCCCTTAACAACGCGACCATCGGTAACGTCGAGACATGGAATAATTCTTTTTGCGAGCATGTTGTCTTAGTTTTGCTATGAGTTTGATTCATCAGTCTGCCTATTTTGCTAACAAACCCCATGCTCCAGAGCGCATTGTTTTGGCGTAAGCTTGCAACCTATTTAGGTGTTTCTTCTGATCAGATGTGCTTGTGTTATCAGGAAGGCGAGCTGGCTTGGTGTGAATCCTACCCAGCCCCTGTAAAACCAGCAATTCGTGTAAATAATGTAGCTGCCCCCTCCAGTCAACAATCACAAAAGCGTATTTTCGATGTGAGCTGTATACTCGCTCCTCGCGGGTCACTACATTGAACCGCTTACCATCAAGTAGCTGTTTCACGAAAGCCTTTGCCTCCATTCCTACTCTCGTCGTTTCAGCACGGTTCAGCCCACCCAATGCTACCCCTTGCTGGGCAATGCGCTGGTAGTTTGTATTGCCATCTCGGTAGACTCGAGCAGCGCTCTCAGGAGCATCGACATAATAAAGGCGAATCTCCTCTCTTCCATGAGCTGCTTGTATATGAAAGCTATCACCATCATTGCCTCTGTGATCAAGCATAAGACAGCCATCCCACACTTCATAGTGATCAGAGTCTATCCTTACCGTGCTCAGTGATAGCTCCCCCTCGCATGTAATAGCTGTAGTCTCTCCATGGTTTTCGGCAAAACCAGCCGATCCACGCTCTTGACCGAGAATAAGCCCCTGATATCGACTCCACAAAAAAGTCAAAACCACAATAAACACGATCAATGTGCTGAGTCCTATTCGCTTGTTGTTCGCCCCCATAGTTGCCAATTAATTGATCTCCATGATTCAGCGACAACGACTTCTATGAAGCTAGCGAGAAATAGCACACTCCTGCGGTAGCAATCGCAAAACAGTAATAAGCAAAGTATTCAAGCTTACCTTTTTTCACAGCCCCCATCACCAAATAAATGGCCAGCAAACCTACGATAGCTGCCGCGATCGCCCCTGCTAGATAAGGACCCGTGAAGCAGGACTTGAGCGCCTGTGATAACGAGCCTGTCTGCTCAATGCGATCTTTCATGGTCAGCACAAAACCACCAGTGATAGCTGGGATCGACATCAGAAAAGAAAACTCAGCTGCTTTCTCTGCTTTGGCTCCACTCATCATACCCGCCACGATGGTCGATCCTGACCGAGAGATTCCGGGGAGAATGGCAAATGCCTGCCCAATACCCATGACCAATGCTGATTTGCAACCCACGTCCTTCCCTCCCTTTTTGACGAAACGTGGAACAAAAAGTAAAATCCCAGTCACGTAAAGTAAGGCTGAAACCACTACAGGCTTACCGGGCACCGCATCAAAAAAATCCTTGAAAAGGAGAGCTGCAAACACGGCTGGAAGTGTCGCAAAAGCTAGAAACATTATTTTTTTTCGCTCATCAATCATCTCCTTATCAAAAAGAGACTCAACCAATCTCCATAAGCTTCTTCGGAAAAACAACAACACACTAACCAAAGTACCGACATGCAAAATCACCTCAAAAGCCAGATCCGGTTGATGGACTGACCCTGCCTCACGAATGCCCAACAAATACTGCGTCAGGACGATGTGCCCCGATGAAGAAATAGGCAGAAATTCAGAGAGCCCCTGTATAATGCCGACAATAATCGCTTTCCAAATTTCCATAATCAGATCGAGCCCTACAAAGAAGCTGATTGCAAACTATGCAAGCTGATCACCTCGAGCAAGCCCATTCATGATTACTTACTGATCACGCTACCTCTTACTTCCGTGCAATTACATCTTGTAAAATAGGCCCGAAGACTTTATGCACTACGGTAATGCGTTTTCTTTTTTTCATCATTTGTATCCTCCCCTTATGGAGTCATGCGGCTAAGCCTTTACCGCTCTCCCTGACTTTTAAAGGGCAGGAGAAATTCGATGCAATCACAAACAAAGCCATATCAGAAAAATGGTCTAAGCTAAGCACCAGTGAGCGCATGGTCAAAATTGCAATGGAGTTGGAAGGCACACCCTACACTTCGTACACACTGGAAATTGATAACCATATCGAAAGCCCCTCTGTAAATTTCGAGGGCCTGGACTGTTGGACCTTTTTTGAAATATGCCTGGGAATCAGCAGAATGCTCGACAGCCCAAAAGATTCCTATCAAGCCAGAGATCTACTCGATCAAATCGAGTGGACTCGCTACCGCAACGGCAAGTGTTACGGTAACTACCTCGACAGGATACATTATCTCGCCGAATGGTATATCGATAATGACAAGCGTGGCAATATTGAGGATCTTACCCGATCTTTCCCAAACACACGCATGCACAATCGCTGCCAAGAAATGTCCATCTTGTGGAAAAGCTACCGCTACCTGAAGCACAATCCAGATCTTCGGAAGCAGATGACTCAGCAAGAGGCCGAACTCACTAAAATGCCGATCTACATGGTGCCTAAAGACAAGGTTGCTGCGATCGAACATCACCTCAAAGACGGCGATATTATCGGCATCGCCAGCGCTCACGACGGTGGATATTGCTCCCATGTTGGAATTATCGTCAAAGACAAGCGAGGGCGTTCACGATTGATGCACGCCTCATCAACCCACAAGAAGGTTGTGATCGACGGCACTATTTCTAATTATCTATATCAGTACAAAAAACATGCAGGCATATTGATTGCGCGACCTCTATGACTATATGCCTGAATCTAACAACAGACAATGAAGCTCCAATTGACAGGACTGGCATTCATACTTGCCACGCTGACCATTGCTCCTAAGGCATTGGCCGTGCTGGCACTGCAAAGCTATGATGCAGCAAGCCACCACCGCTTTGCCAATGACCCAGCATTCATAGGTGATGACTATGATTGGTCGGGGGTGGCTTACAACTCGGATTGGTTCACAAGAATCTCAGACACCTACTATGTGACGGCCTGGCACGCGAGAGCCACAGGATCTGCAACCTTTTACGAAACCAACGATCCACTGGGCTCTTCAACAACCGTCGGCTGGGACAGTCTGACACGTATTGGCACTACCGACATCGCCATTGGTCGTTTCAGCTCGTCTCCAGGGACAACTATTTCCATTTACGGTATTGCTTCCGAGCCTACTACCCAAGCTACCTTTACCAGCTCCTCCTACTACGAGATGGAAGCATTCATAGTTGGGTTGAACGGAACCGGAGGAAACGCAACCACCAATTTTCGAGTCGGCCGCAATGAGCTGGACGGCTTTTATGATGACGTAGCGCTGACAGCCTCCAACATTACCGATACCATTACCTACGATGACGACCGCGGGACTGGCCTGAGCCTTGGAGCCGATGAAGCCTACCTACAGAGTGGCGATTCCGGAGGACCCACATTCATTACGGTAGGCTCTGAACTTGTGCTCACCAGTATCCACCTAGGTATTGACGGTACACGCTCTTACGACAGCTTTCTGTCCAACTACATTGACGAAATATCAGCAATTGTTGGAGCCGGCGGTGAGTCCATCACATTGATTAACCCTATCGAGACGGTTCCAGAACCATCCAGCATGCTAATGCTCGCTCTGGGAGGCATCCCCTTTATTCTGCGCCGCAGAGTTTCTCGGCGGCCCGTCGGGCGCCTGCATCAGCCTTAATCAAGGCATCAAGATCACTAGCTGGCACCACCTGATGCTCGTCCATAACGTGCTGCACCGTTTTCCAGATATCTGTGTAGCTAATTTGCCCATCGCAAAAGGCATCCACCGCCACCTCATTGGCTGCGTTATAAACTGCGGCTAATGTCCCCCCTGCATCTCCCGCCCTACGGGCAAGATTAAGCGCTGGGAATACATCATACCTCGGTGCTTCAAATTCTAGTTTCGCCAGCTCAGCAAAATCGATTGGCGTCATGCCCCCCCTTACCCTATCAGGCCATGTGACCGCATATTGGATTGGAAAACACATATCGGTGTGGCTCATCTGTGCTAAAACACTGCCATCAACATACTCCACCATGGAGTGGACAATGCTCTGCGGATGAACGATCACATCAATGCGGGCCATTTCGATGCCAAAAAGCCAGCGAGCCTCAATCATCTCTAAGCCCTTGTTGAAGAGCGTCGACGAATCAATGGTGATCTTACGGCCCATATCCCACGTGGGGTGATTTAATGCCTGTTCTACGGTCACGTTTGCCAGCTCCTCTGCCGGAGTCTCACGGAATGGCCCACCCGACGCGGTCAGAATCAAACGAGAAACCTCTTTTTCTCCACCTTGGTGGCCATCCAAGCACTGAAAGATCGCATTATGCTCACTATCAACCGGCAACACATTAACACCTTTTTCTGCAGCTGCAGTCATCACCAGCTCACCTGCCATCACGAGGATTTCCTTACTTGCAACTGCCAAATCTTTACCTGCTTCAATGGCAGCAAGTGCTGGCTGAAGACCTGCCGTACCCACGATGGCAATAAGCACCATGTCAGCCTCAGCAAGCGTAGAAATCTCAAGCAAACCCTCTGCCCCAAGATGTATATGAACCCCTTTAGGTAAGGCCCCACGAAGCTCTGCCTCCATAGATGCATCATAGAGAGCGACGTGTTTAACTCCAGTATCACGAGCCTGAGCCGCTAACTGATCAACACTCGAATGAGCTGCCAGGGCAACAATCTCCATACATTCTGGAATATCAGAAGCGACTTTGAGCGCGCTAGTGCCAATCGAACCCGTTGAACCGAGGAGAACTACTTTACGTTTTTTCATGGCTGAACTGGGGCACTGCAGAGCGGCACCCATTTGAGGACAAAATAAAGTACCGGAGCCGTGTAACAAAGGCTGTCAATAAGATCCATCGCACCACCAATTCCGGGTAGTGTAGCACCCGAGTCTTTAACCCCCATGCTCCGTTTGAGCACCGATTCAGCAAGATCTCCCACGACAGCCAACAACGAGAGTAAAACAGACAAGCCAATCACCCAGTTCCAACCACCGAGAATCGCCAAACGATCCGGCATGATCGCAAACAAACCACATCCAGCAAGAAGCGCAAAACCAATCCCCCCCGCAAAACCTTGCCACGTCTTTGCTGGACTGATGTGAGGGATCATTTTGTGTTTTCCAATAAGAGAGCCTGTCACATAGGCCCCCATATCTGTGAATTTAGTCACCAGCACGAGCCAGATAATTAACCAAGCTCCTGGAACTGACTCATCAAGCTGTGGAAGAAAAAGCAATCGAGAAACAAAACTAAACATCACAACGATATAGACAAATCCGAGTGTTGTGACGGCCACCTCAGTGAAGGTTTTGTGTCCATCCACTGGACGACGAAGTTGCCACACAAAACCCAGCAACACCATCAAGACAATCATCGCTACATCCACTGCATGCATCAGATCAAGCGCTGCGTGGCCATACGCACCTAACAACCATGCCAATACGCCCAAGTAAATCGCACTCATCAACAAACCCCATTTGGGTTGTGATGGAACACCTCCCTCACGAGCCATGCGGAAATATTCCCATATACCAAGGAAGCCTAACAAAGACATCAAGGCCATGAACAACCACACATTAGCACTAACAAAAACCCCTGTTACGACTGCCCACAAGAACAATGTGCTTAACAACCGAGCAAAGAACACCCTAGCTTTAGATTGAGTGGCAGGAGCTGTGTCAGTCATGGATACACATATCCAAGCGTTTCAACCAGCGACTGGCAATGAGATTTGGTCGAAGATGAGAAAAATTTCATCCCACAAGTGCAACCATTGCCGAGATTCGGTGTTTCAATGTATGTAGCCGAAAGAACAAGGAGGCTAATCAACAACCATAGAAAAAGCCAAACATGAAAAAAACATCACAATTAGTAATCACCGTCATCACTACATCACTCCTATCCAGTATGAGCGCTAGCGCTGAGAACACAGACAATAAAGTGAGGCTGTTTGAAGCAGACCGTAAGAAAACGCCTCCAAAGCATCTACTTGAAAAGTTCGATCAAGACGGAAACGGAACACTGGACGAAACCGAACGAAATCAGCTTAAGCAAACAATGTCTGAACGTCGTCAGGCAGTGAAAGCAAAAATATTGAAGCGCTTTGACAGCGACAAGGACGGACAGCTAAGCCCCGAGGAGAAAAAAGCTGCGGCACCTATTATTATCGATGAGCGAAAAAAAATCAAAGCTGCATTGTTGGAGCAATTTGACAAAGACAGTGATGGCAAACTCAGCATGGACGAGCGTGAGGGCGCACGCGAATGGGTAAAGCAAAACTACCCGGATGCCATTGCCCTTCGAGCACGAAAAGGCGACCGCAACAAAGGCCCGCAAGGACAAGACAGAAGAACAAAAAAGAATAACCTTAATTGAGTGATACAGGCATGGCTTCATGAAGCACTGACTCAAGCTAGAAACCCCTCTATTGCCTCAACACATCGAGACAGAAAATCAGGAACCAAAAGCAGAAGAGCCCATCACTCTTCTGCTTTGCTTTCTGATGAGCTCATTCCACCTTCAGGCTCACGAGCCAAAAACCAACGAGGCGCTATTAATCGATCAATATGAACGCAGTCCCCTTGAGCGCTCGCCTCTGGAAACCTCAACTCTAACATCATAGGCTCAGGACTTATCTTCGATAGATTTTTTACACGCATGAAAAACTGCCTAAGCTGAATGGAGAGCTCACTACCTTTGACGACATAACCAAAAACATAACGATCGGAATTCATTGCCGTCAGCTGGTAACAATCATACTTACTACTATCTCTAAATTCATAGACATAGAAACTATCTGGCTTAACAGCTACTCTCATCACATGCGGTTTACTGGGCCGCTGACGGATAAAAGCATCCCATGATATTGGTTGATAATGAACCTCAGTCTCCCAATCCAACTTAAATGACTCATCAGCCATCTGCTCCAACAAGACATCCTTTGATACACCACTTTTCATCTGAACTCTTGCATAAACAAAAGGCATTTTTTCAATCTCTAGAGCACTATACTTCTCAAACTGGTGGAATTCATCGGTCACTATGGAGTGCTGCTTGTAATACTCCTCCATCAAAGCTCTGACCCGCTGAGGATGCCTCACGTATTTCAACTTTTCGCTTATTTGACTGGCAGAATAATAATCACGAATACATGCACTTGCCTGCTTTAATAGGCGGCGCGAGACTTCATGAGCTTCTAACTTACGTTCCTCTTTTTCGTTTTCTAAGATTATTTGCCGAACCTCAATTGCCTCCTCTTCTAATGAGGGTGATTTAAAAACGCTGAGTAAAAAAATAGCAACTACGCAAAACAGCACACCACAAAGGACAAACCAACCCACAGCGGGAATCTTGAATATCGGCCCACCTGCCGATTCTTCTATATCAACGTATACCTCTTCCAATTCCACTTTCGCCACCTCAGGCACAAAGGGATTATTCGCTTCCTGATCCGATGTAGCAGCTTGCCCCATTGACTCACTCGACTGCTCGTTTGAATCCGTCACATTATGCTGATCGTCGCTCATCACTAAGGCTTTAAATAGACTAATTGCATTGTTTACGCAACCACCCAGCACGTCTATTGTCACCGCGTGAGCACGCCCACCAAGACCAGCCAACCTAAGATACTCATACTATCGGCAGGCTTCGGTGAGGGTCATAACAGCGCGGCTCTCAATATGCGACGCGCCTTGAGCCATCATGCGTCGACCCTTTGCGCCGACCCTTGTGCCCTTGGAGCTCCATGGGTCACTAGGCAACTCCAAATCATCTATCGAAAGATCACCACACACGCACCTTGGTTGTGGCGCAAAGTCTATGAGTCAACCGAACGCTCAGATTTCTCAAAAAAACGTTTTCCCCTGATGCGTAAACCTGAGGAAAAACTGAGCGAACTTATCGCAGACTACCAACCTGATGCCATCGTCAGCACCTACCCACTGTACCCCTATTTTATTGAGCGTATCTTCAACCAAAACGCATCTAAGATTCCCGTATTTACCATTGTCACTGATTCAATCGAAATCAATGCAGCATGGCGAAAAGCACCCACTAACTTTTGGATAGTTACAGACCAACACACTAAGGAGCATTTAGCTGCCCAAGGTATCGCTCAAGATCAAATCATTGATCTTGGCTTCCCTGTAGATCCCCACTTCGCAGATCTTAAACCCGTTGACTCTGATGACTCAATCGATCCACTACGAATCCTCTATTTCCCAACCCCCAAAAAACCTCACGTCAGACGAGTTTCTCGTGAGCTGCTCGAGTCCACCGGACCAAATAGTAAACTCACTATCGTTCTCGGAAAGCATCTCAGGAAAATTCATAGCAGGGCGAAAGAAATCGAAGAACAATATCCGGGGCGGGTCACGATCAAAGGATGGACCAAAAAAGTACCAGAACTACTCAACAGCCACCATCTGGTAGTCGGCAAAGCTGGAGGAGCCACTGTACACGAAGCCTTAGCCGCAGAATGCCCGATGCTCATTCACCATGTAGTGCCGGGACAGGAAGAAGGCAATCTGGCTTTGCTACGCCTCGTCAATGGTGGCGATTTGGCAGATGAAGAAGGGATGATATCCAAGCGACTTGATGATATGCTTGCCGACAACGCCTCCTTGTGGCGGCAAATGAAACAAGATTTAGCAGAGAACTCGCGCCCTTGCGCAGCTCAACAAGCTGCTGACTTCATTCTTCAGCACATAGAATCAAATTAAATCTCTCTACAAATAAAAACTGCTCAAAAAACTGACCACATTTATGACCACAGAATCAGATCATAAGCCAATAGATTTTCTGTTTGATATAGGCAATGTCATCGTTCATGTCGATTTCATCCCTTCACTCAAAAAGCTCATGCCTAAGGGGATCGATGAGCCAGAGGCTAGACTCGAGCGCCTACTTGAGAGAAAAGACGAATTTGAAGCGGGACGCCTATCACATAAAGATTATTTCCCGTGGGCAGCTCGGACCATCGGCTTTAAAGGGGAAATCGAGCAATTTATGGAAGCGTGGCTTGATATTTTCACACCGAACGAAGTCATGTGGAACACCATCCAAGAATTACACAGCTCCGGACACCGCCTCATTCTTTTCTCAAACATCAACCAACCTCATATTGATTTTTTGCAAAGTCAGCATCCGATTTTTCAGTGCTTCAAGGGTGGCGTTTATTCATACAAGACTGGGCACGTCAAACCGGAAGATGAAATCTACCAATTAGCTATCAGAGAATACGAACTCATTCCTGAGAGAACTGCTTACATAGATGATCTTCCAGCCAACATAGAAGGCGGCAAAAGAGCAGGCCTGATATGTCATCAATACGATACCAATCGCCACGATGAGTTTCTAGATTGGCTTAGCAGCATCACATAATCCCCTTCGCCCCCGAGGTAGGTACATTTTTCACATTGATTATTGGCTTTTGGCACACTGAAGGCTAATAAGAGGCATGCCTGAAGAGAGCAGAGTATTGGACATTGAGGCTCTCGAGTCAGCTATCGAAAAGCGTGATGAAGAAGTATTTCAGTCTCTGGCTGAGGATCTACACTATGCCGACCTCGCCTCTGTCTTTCAGGACTTAGATGATGACGAAGCGCGCAGCTTCTTCACTCGGCACATCAACCTAGCAAGCTTTCCTCAAGTTCTCGCTGAGCTTCCAGACGCACTTATCGAGGAGACCCTAGAACGCTTTAATGAAACTTCCCAGCGTGAGATCCTGCGCAAACTTATCGATGATGATCGTGCTGATGTATTACAAGATGTAAGCCCTGAGGCCCGCCAAAACTACATCGCGATGCTCAAACCTGAGCAGCAAGAAACCACTCGTAGCCTCATGCGCTATGATGAGGATACCGCAGGCGGCAGGATGACGACTCACGCTGCTCGTATTAGTCTTGGCACGACCGCCAAAGGAGCTCTTGAGATATTACGCGAATACAAAGATTCAACCGAGTCGCTTGCCCGAATCTATGTGGTTGATGACCTGGGCCGACTTAAGGGTAAGACTCGTCTACGTGAGCTCGCGTTCAATCCGTGGGATACTTTGGTTGATGACATCATGGATGATGCCGACCTTTCGATTTTAGCCAGCACTGACCAGGAGGAAGCAGCTCAAATGTTTTCAAAATACGACATGACACTGTTGCCCGTCGTAGATGAATATGACCACTTGCTAGGAGTCATCACCCACGATGACGTGCTGGAAATTATCGAGGAAGAATCCACCGAGGATATTGAAAAAATGTCCGGTATCGCTGGAGAGCAATCCGAACAAACCTATCTCAACACCTCGGTTGCCACACACTTTAAACGCCGCTTCCCATGGCTACTCATCCTGGCCCTGCTTGCCATCTCATCTGGCTATGTAATGTTACGCTTTGAACATATTCTCAGTAATATATACCTACTTGCGCTCTATCTTCCAATGGTCGTAGCTGCAGGCGGCAACACAGGCGGTCAAGCCGCAACCATGGTCATTCGTGCAATGTCGCTGGGAGAGCTGGAGGCTGGATCAACCCGCAAGGTTATCACTAAAGAGCTTGCCTTGGGCATCATACTTGGCGCCATTCTCGGTTGCTGCATCGCTGTCATTACGCTTTTCATCCTCCCAGTATTTAATCCCCAGCTACCTGAGGGAGTTGCATTAACGACCTTCGCGCTGGCAGTCTCTGTCGCTTTGGGTGCTCAAATCACTACATCAACTCTCTCTGGTGCATTACTGCCACTTGGTGCACGTGCCATCAAACTTGACCCCGCTGTCGTCGCAGCTCCCGCCATCACCACCTTGGTGGACATTTCTGGCATGGTTATCTATTTCACTGCGGCGCAGACAATACTCTGAGGTTTGCCCTCGAACTCTCAATCGAGAACACAAAAAAGGCGCTCCCACCAATGCAGGAACACCTTTGAAATTGAGCTTTCTGTACTAGAGCATACCCACAAGAGTCTTGCCCATATCTGATGGAGTTTCGGAAACAGCAATACCGCACTCAGTAAGAATGGCTTTTTTTGCCTCCGCGGTATCTTCCTCACCACCGACGATCGCACCAGCGTGGCCCATACGGCGTCCCGGAGGCGCTGTCGCGCCAGCAATGAAACCTGCGATTGGCTTCGAACAGTTATCCTTTGCCCAGCGAGCGGCTTCAGCTTCAGCATTACCACCGATCTCACCGATCATAATGATCGCTTCGGTCTCGGGGTCTTCGTTAAACATTTTGAGCACATCGAGGTGAGACGTACCATTGATCGGGTCACCACCAATACCAACACAAGTGCTCTGGCCGTATCCGAGTTCTGTAAGCTGATAAACAGCTTCATAGGTAAGCGTGCCAGAACGAGAGACCACACCGACATTACCACGTTTGTGAATGTAGCCCGGCGCGATACCAATGCGACAACCACCGTGGGAATCCTCACCACGACCCGGAGTCACAATACCCGGGCAGTTAGGACCAATCAGGCGAGTTTTACTCCCCTGCATCATTTCCTTAACCCGCATCATATCGGCTACTGGTATCCCCTCAGTGATGCAGACAACAAGATCAAGCTCAGCATCAACAGCCTCCAAAATAGCGTCTGCTGCGAAAGGAGGTGGCACAAAGATTGCGGATACCGTAGCACCGGTCTCCTGAGCAGCCTCTTGGCAGGTATCGAAGACTGGCGTCTTTTCACCAAATACTTGACCGCCCTTACCTGGCGTCACGCCAGCAACAATTTGAGTCCCATAATCAAGGCTTAGCTGGGCATGCTTGCCGCCAAAACCTCCGGTGATGCCCTGCACGAGCACCTTAGTGTTTTCATCAACTAGAATTGACATAATAAAATAAGTTTAAATTTGAGATTTATGCGCTAACAGCAGCTACTGCTTTTTCTGCCGCATCGTTAAGACTTTCAGCCGTAATTACATCAAGATCAGAATTGGCGATCAACTCGCGACCTTTCGCAACATTGGTTCCCTCTAATCGCACGACCAAAGGAATACTCAGCCCTGTCTCCTTTGCTGCTGCAAGGATGCCCTCAGCGATAATATCACATTGCATAATTCCACCGAAGATGTTGACCAAGATTCCCTTCACATTGGGGTCACCGAGGATAATCTTAAAAGCAGCACTCACCTGCTCCTTTGTGGCACCACCACCAACATCGAGGAAGTTAGCAGGGTCACCACCACAGTGTTTGATAATATCCATGGTCGCCATCGCAAGGCCTGCACCATTTACCAGACAGGCGATGTTACCATCGAGACCGATGTAGTTAAGATCGAACTTAGATGCCTCTACCTCGCGTGGATCTTCTTCATCAGTGTCGCGGTAATCAACAATATCGGGATGGCGATAAAGCGCATTGTCGTCAAAACCAAACTTTGCATCAAGTGCGAGAATATCGCCTTCGGGAGTGACGACTAGCGGGTTGATCTCAACCATCGAACAGTCGCACTTCAAAAACAAAGTATAAAGATTTTTGATCAACTTGCCAAACTGCTTGGCTTGATCGCCAGATAGCTCAAGAGCCTTAGCAAGCTTACGAACTTCATACGCCTGAAGGCCCGCAAGCGGATGAATGAACTGGCGGACAATCTTATCAGGCGTACTCTCAGCCACTTCCTCAATATCCATACCACCCTCTGTGCTTGCAACAATGACAGGACGACAGCTCTCACGATCCATCAGAATAGCAAGGTAAAGCTCACGTTCAATATCAACAGCCTCAGCAATCATCACCTTACTGACTAGCTTACCCTCTTCACCGGTTTGCTTCGTAACAAGCGTCTGCCCGATCATCTTTTCAGCATACTCAGCAGCTTTTTCCGGTGTTTCAATAAGGTGAACACCACCTTGGAAACCATTTTTGAAAGTTCCTTTGCCTCGCCCACCAGCGTGAACTTGAGCCTTTATCACCAACTGTTTACCCTCACCATTTTCATTGATGCTACGAGCTACGGCTTCCGCCTCTTCAGCTGTTCCAGCGACCTGCCCGTTTGGACTGGCAACACCATATTTTTCGAACAGCTCCTTCGCCTGATATTCGTGGATATTCATGACATAATGCGCAACGTGAGCGCGGACGTCGGGAAGCTAGGAGGATGAATGCCTAGGGTCAAGGTGCTAATCAGCAAATATCTAGGTTGTGACCAAATAAATAAGACAATGAACTTGGCTAATAACGCTTACTGAGTGAATTTTATAAGCACATGAAGTTATCACCCTATTTGCATGGCGCACTGCTCGTCAGCTGCCTTGCCTTCTCCCCAATCGCATTATCGAAGCAAAACGCTGACTCCAAGACAACGCTTTGGGCTCAAGATAAGAGTGACATCAAGGCTGACTCGAGAGTTACCTTCGGTCAGCTTGCCAATGGCATGCGCTACATCGTGATGGCCAATCAAGAGCCTCCCGGCCGTGTCAGCATGAGACTACACATCGCTGCTGGATCACTCATGGAGCGGGAAGATCAACGTGGTGTAGCTCACTTTCTTGAGCACATGGTTTTTAATGGTTCCAAAAACTTTCCAGATGCCAGCAAGCTCATCCCAAAAATGCAGCGATTAGGCATTGCCTTTGGTGCTCATGCCAATGCTTACACTTCATTTGACGAGACCGTCTACATGTTGGACCTACCCAATAACGAAGAAGAAACCCTCAAGCTTGGTTTTGACGTCATGCGTGATTTCGGTGACGGGGCTTTTCTTAAAGAATCGGAAATCAACAAAGAACGCGGTGTTATCCTCTCAGAAAAAACATCACGTGATTCTGTGCAAATGCGACTCATGGAACAGCAATTCGATGCCCTGCTCCCTGATGCTTTACTAGCCAAGCGCTTCCCCATCGGAACCGAGGAAATCATCAAATCTGCTCCTCGCTCTGCATTCACAGATTTTTACCGTGATTACTACAACCCCAGCCGCATGACCTTCATCTACGTAGGCGACTTCGACCCCAAGATCGCTGAGCAACGCATCCTTGCTACTTTCAGCAGCATGAACAACCCAGAGCAACTTGTCAGTGACCCAGTGCTGGGTGACATCCCCTCAGGTCACGGATTCAAAACCCTCGCTCTAGCCGACAAAGAAGTCGCCACCACAGATCTCACGCTCACCGTCATCAAACCCTTTGAGGAAAAAGCTGACACATCAGCCAATCGAGCTGATAAATTACCACTTAATCTCGCAAACTCGATCCTCTCGCGGCGCTTCAGCATTCTGGCTAAAGAAGAAAACTCAGCCATCACGAGTGGTAGTGCCTATGCATACAATCTGTTCAAATTTACTAAAATCGGTGGCATATCGGTAGATGCCAAGAATCACAACTGGCAAGCCGCCCTTCCCGTGCTTGAACAAGAACTGCGGCGCGCCATTGAGCATGGCTTTACCGAGGCTGAACTAGAAGAAGTGAAAGCCAACTTGGTCAACTCCTACGAGCTCTCCGTTAAAGCTGAACCCAGTCGTAAGACAAACAATCTCGCATCATCACTTGCCAAGCACGTCCACAAAGGTGCCGTTTTTTCTACGCCAGCTGATGACTTGTCTATTCTGCGCAAAAACATCGCATCGATTACCCCTGAAACATGTCACCAAGCCTTGTCCCAATTCTGGGACACGAAAGATATCACCCTCATACTCACCACCAACACACCACAAGACAATGCTGAGCAGGAACTCAGCAAACTCTACTCGGATAGTCACTCCAAGGAAGTCACAGCTCCTGAGAATGAAGCAGCTGCCAGTTTTGCCTACACCGATTTTGGCAAACCGGGCACCATTGCCCATCAATCACACATCACAGACCTTGATATTACTCAGGTTAGATTTCACAACGGTTGTAGCTGTAATATTAAAAAGACGGACTTCAATAAAAACTCCATTGATCTCACTACACGTGTTGGTGCCGGCAAACTCAACATGCCCAAAGACAAGCCAGGATTGAATATGTTTGCCTCCTCAGTCTTCAGCGCTGGTGGTCTTGGCCAACACAGCTCAGACGACCTCGATAGGATTCTTGCAGGGCGCAATGCTGGCATTGGCTTTCAAGTGGGAGAGGACGCCTTCATTCTCTCGGGTTCTACTACACCAGATGACCTTGAGCTCCAACTTCAGCTGCTCTGCGCCTATCTCACCGATCCAGGGCTTCGGCCCGAGGCTGAACGAATGTTCAAAGCCAAACTCCCATCTATTTTCTCCCAAATGAAACACACACCTGCGGGTGCACAGGCAGAAATGACTGCTCTACTTCGAGGAAATGACGCCCGCTTCGTCTTTCCCACTCTGGAGCAAGCCGAGAGTTTCAGCGCTGCAGACATCACCTCATGGGTCATCCCTGCACTCAAAAACGACTATCTTGAGCTTTCCCTCGTTGGAGACCTTGAAGTTGAACAAACCATTCCTATTCTTGCACGCACCATCGGCGCTTTACCTAAGCGAGAATCAAGTAAACCAGACCACTCAGATCTACGCACACTCACTGACTTACCAAAGGCCCCCTTGGAGAAGCGCTACACCTTTGAGAGCCGTATTCCCACCGGCATGGCTGTCGTAACCTGGAAAGCTACAGGCATGGATCAGGAGAGCATTGGTGCCACACGCCGACTCAGTGTACTTAGCAGCATACTTTCGAATCGCATGCGTGAGAAAATTCGTGAAGAACTCGGCGAAGCATACAGCCCATACGCAGGCTTCCAACCCAGTGACACCTACAAGGGTCTAGGCTACCTACTTGCTGTGTCACCCGGCAAACCTGAGCAAGCTGAACGCGTCGGCAAAATCATCATTGAGATCGCTGACAAAATCGCCACAGAAGGAGCTACTCAGGATGAACTCACGCGCGCCCTCG
>Ga0206125_10002216_pt1 | contig 20915 bp, 24 predicted proteins | sample Helgoland_Spring_4_FD_148598 | JGI IMG/M metagenome (GOLD analysis project Ga0206125, IMG submission 148598) | Pelagic subsurface seawater microbial communities from Kabeltonne, Helgoland, North Sea - Helgoland_Spring_Bloom_20160331_1 | ecosystem: Environmental > Aquatic > Marine > Epipelagic ... | reverse complement strand
GATTCCCCCCCCCCCCTAAAAAAAAAAAACGATTTGTGTTCATTTAAAATTCTATTAAATTATAAGGATTAATATAATATTTTTAAGTTTAATACCATAAATATAAGAACTAAAATATACTAAATAGAATAAATATAATAAATAAAGTATAAAAAATGTATAAAAAAGAATAATATTTATAAAGAAAATATGGTCTTAAAATAAAAAAAGAATAAAAAAGAATAAAAAAAGAATAAAAAGAATAAAAAAAGAATAAAAAGAATAAAAAAGAATAAAAAAGAATAAAAAAAAGAATAAAAAAAGAATAAAAAGAATATAAAAAGATTTAATAAAAATAAAATATAGTGTTATTATTATATATTATGGTTTTGTATAATTGTGATTGGTGTGTTTTTGTTTCTAAATTAAAATCTAATTATGAAAGACACCTTAAAACTAATAAACATTTGACGAATGTTGAAGATTCCTTATCGGCTATGGTAATGAACACAAATGAACACGAAATGAACACAAATGAACACCAAATGAACACAAATGAACACAACATGAACACAACTATTTCTAAATTATATGGATGTAATTATTGTGATGAAACATTTAATACTAATCCTAGTAAAAGGAGACATGAGATACATTTTTGTAAGAGTGATGACTCATTGGAAAATAAAAAAATTTACAAACTAGAAATAGCTAATAAAAATTTAGAAAAAGAAAAGAAAAAATTAGAGAAAAAAATAGAGAAATTGTTGGATAAAGTAGGAATTGTAAATAATACCAATAATATTATAGTAGTGAATAACTATGGCAAAGAAAATACTGATTATATGACAGTTGAAAAAATAAAGGCATTGTTAAATAGACCCTATGATAGTGTCCAGGAATTAATTAAAATGCTACATTTTAATTCCGATCATCCTGAAAATCACAATGTAAAAATAACGAATAAGAAAGAACCCTTTGCTTTAGTATGGAATGATCCTATATGGGAACTTCGGAAAAAGAAAACGGTTGTAAAAGATATGGTAGATAAAAGTTATATGATGATTGATACAACATACGAGGATATAGATACACCACAAAAAAAATATAAAAATTTTCAAGACAATTTTGAAGATGATACAAGTCATATAAAAGAAAAAATCGAAGAAGAAACCGAAATAATGATTATTAATGAAAGCAAAAAAATAGATGAAACTTATATTAACACTTCAAATACTAGTTAATTTAACTTAAATGGGTCTTAAATCATAGATTAAAATATATAATATAAATAATGTCTTGGTTTAAAAAATTATTTGGGTTTGATGAGTTTATAGATACAACTGAAAATTATCAAAAAACCAAAATAAATTTTTCAGTAAATAAAAATGTTTTAACTTCTAAAATAACTAATAAAAAATATAATATAGGTACATTTGATAATAAATCTATTGAAAATCTAAAAAAAATTGTAAACAATTTAGATAATAATAATCCAGGAAATCCTACATTTAAATGTAAAATTGTAGGTGATATATTTTTAGTTCATAGTAAAGAAGAAAATAAAGGTGCGTTATTTCAATGTGCGTCACAATTTAATTGTTTAGAGTTTTCTTCTGAAACTGTTATACCCGAAAATGGTATAACCAACTATGTATATGATAAAACACAGGGTCCAGCTTGTTCTTTGGCAACTGCACCAGGGGCTGTTTATAGAAATTATTTTTGTGATGTAAAAACTATTGATGGTAAAATACAACAGGGTCAAACTAAGGATTGTCAAATAAATAATTTAATTGATATACAAACTTATTTGAAAAAGGTGTATGGGAGTGAATTTATAACAGTAAAAAATGGTTATACTGAGTCGAGTGTTAAAAACTTGACTGAATTGAATAAACACCTTGTAAATAATAAAGAACTTAAAAATATTTTAATAAATAAATTAAAAGTAGGGGTTCATTCTGATTTAGAAGTCGTATTTAAGAATAAATGGGAAATACTAAATAAACCTGATTTTTTAGTGACACAAGTATATACTTCTGCTTTATCAATTGGATATTCTAATATATGGGAACCTGAAGCATGGTATCCATTAGCAGAAATTATATTAAATGCTACATACGAAGCAATTATTTATTTGGGAATAATAAATTTCAAAAAAACGAATAATCCTAAAATTTATTTAACTTTAATTGGTGGTGGTGTATTTCAAAATCCACCTAAATTAATATGTAAATCTATTAAACGAGCAATAAAGATAGCCGAAAAACACAACTATCCTATTGAAATAATATGCGGTTTCTATAATGAATATTCTAAAAGTGAATATACCGAATTATGGGATAATAAAACAAAGTAAATACTAAAAAGTTAAAAAAGTAAAAAATAATATAATGCCAAATTTTAATATTATTTGTTATTAATAATTATACTAACTATTAATACTATTACTATTACTATTGATATACCTAATAAAGTATACAATAAATGTCTATTATTTTGTTTTTTACTTAGATGTGTTTGATTTATTAATGGTGGGTAATATGTCGATATTTCAACTTCCATATTTGATATTAATATGTTTATTTAAAAGAAAGTAAAGTATTATCTTTAATATGGATATTACAAGTGTATTATTAGAAAATGATATAAATGATCCAATGCCTAATGTTAATAAAAATAAATTTAATAAATTAGAAATAGGTGTTTTCTTGGTATTATTATTGAATATAGCGAATTTAATATATTTAATTAGGATAAATTATATGATAAATGTAGTTATACCGTATGCTCCTAAAATTCAAGAATTAGTTGATATTGCGTGTTCTTATCTTAATTGTTCTACAAGTTAATTGTTTCCATAATCTTACTTGTTACTAAATAGGGGTCCATATTTGAACCCGGTCTCCTATCTTCAAAATAGCCACATCCATTTTTAAGTGTGTCGGTTGGAATCCGTATTGATGACCCACGAGAACCAATCCCAACACTAAATTTATCATAGCTTGATGTTTCACATTCACCCGACATTCGTTCTTTATTATTTTTTCCATAAATAGCCATATGTTCTATATGTTTTGTCTCTAATTTATTAACAGCACTATTAATAACTTCTAATCCATTTTTATTTCTCATCGATTTTGTGCTAAAATTTGTATGGCATCCTGAGCCATTAACGGACCCTTTCACTGGTTTAGGTTCAAAATCAATTGTTACATTATGGGCCTCAGCGATGCGTTGAATAATATAGCGTGAAATCCATAGTTCATCGCCGGCATGAATTCCTTCAACTGGACCGATTTGATATTCCCATTGACCTAAGGCAACCTCGGCATTAATACCCGATATGTGCAATCCCGAATACACGCACGCGTCAAGATGCGCTTCAATGATTAACCGGCTTTTAGAATTTAACCCTAACCCACAATAATGTAACCCTATTTGTTCTAAGTTTTTAATCTCTAAAAATGATTTAGTATCGTTATCTATCATAAAAAATTCTTGCTCGATCCCATACCATGGTTCCTGAGTTGGATACTTATCAAATATTTTATTAGCAGCCACTCTATTATTATTTATTAACGGATTATTTTCTGTATCATAGGTGTCACATAATACTAAATAACTATAGTCATTCCGTCTAAACGGACATTTATACAAAGCACATGGTTTTAAAATTATTTCAGAATTAGAACCGAAGGCTTGTTTCGTTGAAGAACCATCATAATTCCAATGCGGAATATCGTTGATATGCGGAATATCCGGATTCTGCGAATTATGCGAATTATGTGAATTCTCCGGATTCTGTGAATTATGCGAATTCTGCGTATCAATAACTCTTGTTTTAGACCGCAACTCTGAATTACCACCCAGCCAAACATATTCGTATATAATTTTAGTCATAGTATATATTTTACACATAATTATCTTTCAAGTGATTATAATTTAATAATTTTAACGTTGCATTGATTTGCGAATACACTCACTAATTCATCATTTTTATAATCATTAATGTATTTAATTTCTTTTATTCCCGCAGCCAATAATATTTTAGCACAATTTAAACACGGATAATGGGTAACGAAGGCAGTGGTACCATCACAACTTACAGTTCTTTTGGCACAATCTGCTATAGTATTTTGTTCGGCGTGGACGGTAGCTTGTTCATGATTATCTCGTACAATCGATTTATGGGGACAACCTGGTAGAAAGCCATTATACCCTTGGGCGATAATCCTATTGTCTTTGACTAATATACAGCCTACATTTAATCTGTCACACGATGATCGTTTAGCTGTTACTAAAACCATTTCTTTAAAATAGTCATCCCAGGTTGGTCTTTTATTAGATGTTATCATTAATACTTAATAGTGCTATAATTTTTAAATACTTTTCTCTTATGTTGAAAATATATAATATAAAAATTGAATTAAATAATTACTAATATAATTTATTTAGTGAAATGAATAAAACTGAACCATATGAATATGTTATAATAATATTTTCTCCTATTCTTACCTTTATTTTAATATCATTATGTATACGATATACATTCTATTTTTGTCATGGTGGTCCATGTATAGAAAACGAAGAACTAGAAAATGATGCTGAAAACTTTGAACTAGAAAATCATGAAGCCTATGAAGCCGATAGATTGGAAAATGATGTTGATGAAGATAGGTTCGACGGCTTTGATAATATAAGCATGTAACAAAATTGAAATTAATTTGTTACTCTTATTACAACATAACATTCAACAATCCTAATGCCAAGTATCTCTTTTTACACGAATGATTTTAGTGGGTCGAACGAAATGAGTGGGTCGAACGAAATGAGTGGGTCGAACGAAATGAGTGGTTCGAACGAAATGAGTGGGTCGAACGAAATGAGTGGTAGTGGTAGTGAGAGTATTCCTGATTGTGGTGGTCGTTGGTTGGTTGTAATAATATTTATGGGTCCATTTATTTTAGTATGTGTTGCTTGTTTTATTATACTTTTAAATAATATTATTAATTATACTAAAAACAAACTTATTAAAAAGTGTCGGTCAATTCGAGAATATAAAAACAAAATTATTAAAAAGTGTCGGTCAATGCGAGAATATAAAAACAACCCGATTGTTAAAAAAAAGCTTAATAAAAAATTTATTACTACTCTGAATACCGAAAATCACACAAAGATTAATAAAACAGATGAATTGGACTGTTCGATTTGTATAGAAACAATCGAATTGGATAAATTTAAATTAACAAAAAATAAATTAGTATTTCTAAATTGTGGTCATGTGTATCATACACCGTGTATTCAAACATGGGTTAAATCCCAAATTAAACAGATTAATAAACCCAATTGCCCCTTATGCAGAGACATTATTGTAAATTATAGTGAAAATGTTAAGACCGTTACTTATGATAGTTATTCTAGTGATGCTAGTGAGGCTAGTGATGCTAGTGATGCTAGTGTTGCTAGTTACTGGAATGATTAAATTTACATTAATGTCTCTACATAAGGACCCAAGGTTAATAAATCAGATGAACATAACAAAGTATAACGCCCCAATATTTAATGGAACACTTAGTGCTAAATATATTACTAAACTGAATACTAATAATCATTCAAAGATTGATAAAACAGAGAAACTTGATTGTTCTATTTGTATAGAACCTATTCATTTAGAAAAATTTAAATTAAAGAAAAATGATTTAGTATTTCTTGAATGTTGTCATGTATATCATAAAAAGTGTCTTCAATCATGGGTCAAATCCCAAATTAAAAATATTGACAAACCCAATTGCCCTATGTGTAGAACAATGATTGTAGATTACTCCAAAAAGAATATACATTTAATTATGATAGTGATCATAGTATTAATAGTGATTACAGTTATGGTAGTGAATGGGATTAAATTTTATTGATTTTTTTTTACATTCTACGACTACCTTTTCTTCCACGGCGTCTAAGACTTCTTCGTTTTCTAAGACTTCTAACACTTCGTTTTCTAAGACTTCTGTTTCTTTTTTGGGTTCTTCGTCCGCTTCGTCTTCGGCTTCTTCTTGAACGCAATCTACGGCCACCACCGTCTGCTTTTACAGGCTTCTCAATAACTATAAACATTCCATCTTTTTCAGGGTCTGATTTTTTGGTCATGTCCAAAGTACCTTTTGCTACTTGATTATTTAACATCATATTATTACCTACACGGTCTTTTTGGATTTTAAAATCAGGTCTAATAACTGTATGTGTTTCACTTAAACTATTAAATGACTCATCAATTATATCCTGTGTTTGTTTAGATTTAGACATTGTATAATTACTATCACCCATTATCATATGAACTTGCTTCTCGTGGGTTTCAATTTGGTTTTTAATATTTTCTAATGATACATTTCCACCAGCACTACTACCATGAACACATGCGGCTCTTAATGGGTTACAACCATCTTTAGGAACAATATCAAAATAATAAATAAAACCATCAAACTTATTATTTCGAGTAGCTGAGCCGCCAAAAGCTGTTGAACAACTAGCACCTTCTACATTGTTAATAGTAACTTTATGAGAATCATAAAAAATAGCAAGTTTATCAGCAACTTCACCGTCTTCTTTTATATCAGCATATAAATATTTGATACCTGGCATAGTGGCTTTGACTTTGATGGAATCACAAAGTTTAACATCAGCGATAGTACCCTCGGTCCGGTGTTCCTGTCGGAGTTCCTTTAGCTCTTTTCTTGCTCTTCTTCCTAATTTAGAATTTTTGTGTGTCATATTGCATGCTAGTTCCGCCTCCCTAATGGGAACTGAGGCGAACCTGCCTCTGTCGACTACATCCACTGTTTCAGTCGGTGTATCAGGATTGCAAACATTTTGAGGAATCCACCCTTCACAACATACTAATACATCTGTTTTGTTGTTTTCTAACCATCTATTTAAAACTAAATATCCAACATTACCCCTGGTTCGCATGTATTCCGGATCACTATCAGCAGCAAAAACAAATCCCCCTGTAATTTGACTTCCTTTAAACAGACTGCCTGGCAAAGATAAAATTTTATCTTCTCTCCCCTTTTTTAGTTGACCCATAATTTGTTTTGCTAGATTGTCCGTATTTGCCTCTTTTATCATTTCTAGCATTTTAAAACCAGCGTCCTTGACAACACCTTCCACATTGTTACCAACCTTCACAGTACACTTTTCGCGCCATAAATTAAGAAATGATTTTATATCATTAAGAGTTGGTTGTGTTTTAAATACATCTTTTTTTGCATCAAATAACTTCAATATTGAGTCAACCTCTATTCCTTTAAAACCATCATTTAACATTGAATCAAACACTTTACTATAAGCTTGTCTTAAAGCATCAGTAAAGGATTGTCCAAAAATACTTACCGGTTGCTTTGGAAATTCCGTGATGGAAGTTAGTGTATATGGCTCTTTGGCGTTTTGGGCACCTTTTTTTACATCATCAAATTCGGAACCAGTAGCAACAGCAACTGTAGGATCACCTAGGAGTTCTGGAATGTCATTAGTTGTTAAAACTGCGTGATCACATATAACTTTTGAATTTGTTGAAAATGCATTAACAAAACTAGTCATATTTTATAATATAAGCATAGAAAAAAAAAATAAATATATTAATAATTTAATGAAATTAATTATTTTAATTATACTAATAATTATTTTTGTATTTTATATTACAAATTTGCCAAAGTTAGAATCGTTTTCATCATATGAAGATAAGAAGAATATAGTAATTCACATTGTTAATTATGACAATGTAAATAATTATATTGATTATGATTATTTTAACAATCATATTTTACGATTCATAAATAGTGATATTGGCAGTGACAGTAAATACATCCTTAAAGAAATTATAAATGTAGATTATAAAAATAATTTATACAACGCATATCAGCATGTTCATACAGAATCAACTAATTTAGTTGTAGACCCATCTAAAAAAATCAAAGAATTTGTTGAAAATGATATAGACTATTTAAAAAAAAACGTAGTCCCTGAAGATTCTAAAGAACCTGAAGATTCTAAAGAATCTGTAGTCCCTGAAGAACCTGAAGATTCTAAAGAATCTGTAGTCCCTGAAGATTCTAAAGAATCAGTAGATTGGATAGTATTCAATATGTTAGATAAACGCAAACTTTTAGGCAATCACATAAATATCATAGTGATTCCTAAATTAAAATTAAACCAAGAAATAACCATAAATAATAATTGCATTATTACCAGTTTGTATGATGCCGATGATAATAAAACATATCCCCATTACCCATCCGAGTTGCCTTCAAAATTTATGGCCATTTATGATGCCAATCAAACGCGAATAAACGTTTTAAAAAATAACAAACCCGGTAGAACCGATGGATTTAATACTATTAAAGACAAAATATCAGCTAGACAGGCCGAGTATAAAACGATAAAAGACCAAATGAATGAAATGGTCAATGATGAAGAATATATAGACGCGAAACAAGCATATGATGCCAATTGGAAAAAAATCAAAGAGTTGCAAAGTATCGATCATAATGCGTTAACCGAATTAAACCAATATCCAAATTATATTAATCGAGATAAACTAGTATATGATACTACGTGCGACGGCACAGATCGAACAAATTGCCGCACAGCTAAAAAATATTATGATAGTCAACGACAACGAGACAAAACCAAAGGTGATATCAAAGACGCAAATATTGATACAATAGCCACACTACAACTAAAAAATGACACACTATTAACACAATATTTAACTTTTTACAATGATGAACTTAAAAAATATAATCGAGACTTAGAACAATTAGATAAAGAAATAGGTGAATTGTATGGCGAGCTTGAAAATCAAACACCCGATTGTAACGCCATCAAACAAATCCAAAATCTCAATAAAATGCAAAACAATTGGAAACTTTTTAAAAAAAAGTTTGAATCAAAAACAGACCTTAAAGAAAAATTAGAAAAAATAAATATTGAAAACCAATTTGCGTATCCAAAGAAAACTTGTTACTCTAATGATTACCCAACGTGTAAAGAAAGTATCCCATTTGTTGTTAATAAACCTCTACCACCAATAGTTGGAATACCCCAAGAGACCGACATATCTATACCAACCTTACCAAGTTCAATCCCAACATTAGGTGCATTGTATTCAAGTGGGAAAAGAGGCGAATATAGTTCAGGATTAACTACTAATAAAGGATTGGCATATATAAATAGTAGCGATTACTACTTAAATACATTTAAGGATTCATATATATAAGTATGAGCGATATACGAAAATATTTTAATATTACACCTGCTTCAAGTAGTTCAACCAGTACAACTAGTTCTACTAGTTCAACCAGTTCAACTTGTTCTACTAGTTCAAGTAACAAAGTTAAAGATACATCTAGTAACAAAGTTAAATCAGTTAAAGGTCCGAATGTCAATATTTTTACAGATGGATCATCGCTGAATAATGGACAAAAAAATAAGTATCAGGCAGGGGGGATGGGTGTCTACATAGAAGATACTGAAGAATGTATAAGTGAAAAACTGGAAGGGAAAATAACAAATAATATAGCTGAGCTTAAGGCGTGTATTATAGGCATAAATAATGTCATTAAACGAACCCCGATTCCACATATGAATATATATTGTGATAGTGAATATGTTGTGAATTCAATAACAAAATGGGCTATAAATTGGTCTAAAAACAATTGGCAGAAATACGATAAATTTAAGAAAACGAAATGTGATATAAAGAATAAAGACCTTATAGTTGAACTATACAATCTTTACAACTCATATTCAATCGAGTTTATTCACACTAAAGCTCATGGTGTAGAACCACCCGATAAAAATTCAAAACCCTATAAAATATGGTATGGAAATTATATGGCTGATAAATTAGCGGTGACCGCTAGCACTACTAACACTACTAACACTACTTAAATCTAATTAGTGTAAGATTGTGGTTCAAATATCATATTATCACGTTCACTTCGGCTTCTAAATTCGAGTTCAAATATAATTCTATTAGTAGGTCTGGTATTATCAGCAAATGTTTTATGTTTGCCACCAAAGTCTACACTTTCATTATCTTGGTTTGTGACCGTTATATTTAAATTACTAAGTTTTTCAGGATTAATCGTTGTTATATAATTATCTTCGGAACCATAATTAACATTTAATACATGATTTCCCTCTTCTAATTTGGTATCATTCGCAGTGGTGGAAATTGTCATATCATCAGTAACTGTATTAGAAAGTGTTATTTTATTTCTAAAATTATTATTATTCGAATAATTCCTAATATTAAATTCTTCAATATCTATAACTATATATTGACAATGTCTATTTGATGTTATTCCTCTTATAGTAACAGAACGTAAATATACATCACACAATTTATCAATTCGCACAGTATCTTGTAAATCAACCCGATATTTATACCAAAAATTCGTGAGCGTTCCATTATTTGTTACAGTATCTAAATCAGGTTCTAAATCAGGTGCTACTCCGCCCTTTCCACTATCAATTGTAATAACCTTTTTATCAATTCGTTCGGTTCCCGCCCCCGTATTTTGATAGATTAACGGTTGAATCGGTGCTTCTTCCCCGACAGGAGTGATAAGATTTGGTAAATATTCTTCGCCTTCATAAGAATCTAATTTATTTGCCTCAGTATTATCTTTTTGTTTAAAAATGACTGATGTGAGCATATCACTAATATCGGAATTTGTGTAAGAATCGTATGCCGATTGGGTTGGATCCGCCAACTTATTTTCTTCCATTTTTTCTTCTAAAATTTTTTCAAAGGCCATTTTATTAGAATTTAATGAAATAGTATTAGTATTTTTTTCACTGACACTGCCGAAAGGCATCGATTCTTCCGATATAAAATGACCATCCCCTGAAGACATTATTTTCTTAAAATTATCCTTTATTTTTTTATTAGCTTCCTTTAATTGTGTATTGAAACTATCAAAATCATTCAAAAATTCTTCGTTATTATTGATTGTAGTATCAGTTAATGCACTGCTTATATTTGATGTTGTAGGATTTGATGGTTCGGGTTTAGATTTTTTTTTTCGTCTCTTATTAGATTTCTTCTTTGAATTTGATGGGTCTTCGATTACTACATTTTGGTCTAATAATGTGGATTCGATTAATCCACTGTTTGATGATTTTACATTAATAGGTTGGGGAGCACGTTTCGTGGTAATGTCATGTGTTAAAAAATCAATTGATTTGTTTAATACTATATCATTAAACGCATTAACCGGTATATTTTGATAATCATCATTATTATGTATACTATTAAATATAGTTTTTGTTAACTTTTTTATGATTTTTCTATAGTTGGCGTAGCTATTTAAATTATAGTTATGATTTTTTACGAAATACGCATTTATATATTCATAAATATTTTCAACATTATCTTTAGAAATAAAAGAATTATCCATTTATTATTAATAAATCTTTTATTTTTAAATAATAATTTTGTTAAAAATACTTTTTAAGAAAAAGAAACTTTTTCTAAAAGTTTGTTTTTGTTAAAACTTTTTCTAAAAGTTTAGTTTAGTTTTGTTAAAACTTTTTCTAAAAGTTTAAAGTTTATTTGTGCTTCTTTAAGAATAATCCTATTATAATTTTACCACCAGCTGGTCCACCCTCTAATAAATTTAAATCGGTTTTGTAACCATGTAATTTAATAGTTAATGATGATAATTCTGTTGGATTAATAGTACATATATAGTTTGTTTTTAATTTGACATTGTAAGAAGTTGCGTTTATACCGACACCATCGCCCGCATTATCGGTGATCCCAAAACTATCATTCGGAATAATATATTTATCTTTTAAATCATTCTTATTGGACGATGTTTTTATATTTAATTCGTCTATTTGAAGCGCAAAACAATTCACACCTTCTAAATGATTTTTAGTTGTGTCGCTTTGATCTTCAACTATATTTTGTAAATTTATGAATTCTAAAAATACATCGCATGGTTTATCTATAACTAATGATTCTATAAGTTTTGATGTAAAAGACACCGTCTCACCTTGGACAATAACCTCTTCCAGAACTATTAAATGTGCGGGTATTCTAGTATATTTTTTTGTAGATTGATATAATTCCTTTTCAGCCATCTTAATATTATTATTTATAGTATCGCTACTGTATTCTTCTTTTAAATTGTCAATATTTGAATCATATTCGGGCAATTTATTTTGGACCGATTTATCTAATATATTCATCTTAAGATTATTAATACTTTCATAAGCTTCATCTTCATTATCATCTAAATAATTATTACTTAGTTTTCCCAAGGATGATATATCAAAATTATTATCTGTATTATGTTGATCATTGGAATTGTTATTTTCATATAATTGTTGAAGAAAATTGTTATCAATTTCTACATTTTGATTATTCACTTCATGTAATTGTTCATCATTACTAATATGTTCTAAATTCTTCGATTCTTGGAATTCATTCATACTATTATTTTGCGATGTATAATTACGTTCATTTTGTAATTCCTGCATTTTCTTCATAAAATCTATTTTTTCGTCATCATTTGTATTTTTACTGATTATTTCATTAACCGGATTGCGTTGATTGGGTATCTCTCGACTATTGTCGTTATAATTACGTTCGTCTTTGAAATCTTTCATTCGGTCAGTATAATCTATTTTTTCATCATTCCTCGAAGATATACCCGTTATATTATTGACCACAGTATTTTTAAAATCATTAGAGCTATGTTGACCATCTAAAGTTAAATGTGAAAAATCATTTTTACTTCGCCCTTGTTTAAATCCTGAGGACAAAGGCCTTTCCGATAATGATATAGATTTTTGATCTAAAAAACGCGAATTATTCACACCATGATCCTTTTCAACTTGTTTAATTATAAATGGTACACATTTATCTATAACTAAATTGTTTAAGTATTCTTTAGAAACTCTTTTGTTCATATTTTTTTCGTGGACTGTTTGGACTAATTTTTTAAAAATATTAATATATTTACTATTATTAGAAATATCTTGATTTGTCTTTTGTTTTATGTCGTTAAACACAAACTTAATTAAATATTTAAAATTTTCAGTGTCAAGAAAATTATTATTCATTATAATAATGTAGATATTAAAAAAAATAATGTTAAACTCAAACATTATTTTTATTAATAAAATAACGGTCACGATTCTCGAACATTTCATCGTCTTTAACAATATTGTTTGATATATCTGAAAATGGATCATTCCTTAATAACCGTTCAATGAAATTGATGCTATAGACCCCACACTCAGAATTTTTATATTGATGTCTATTTTTATTTATATTAAATTTAATGTCTTTATTTATTTTTTTACCTTGTTCTTGAAGCCGTTTTACAAATGCTTTCACTTCTTTTGTTTCATTATAACCATACGAATCAAAGTAATAAATATTGTCGTTATCGAAATCGCAAAATAAACTTACCCAATGAGACCCATCTTCGTCATGGTTATCTAAATTTAATATAACTCCCACTTTAGTTTTACCACTGCTTAATAATCGCTTAATATTAATAGTACACAATTCATTTATAACACATGAACCGAAACTTAATTTTTTATCAAAATCCATTGGAACAGCTCCTACAAAATAAAAATTATCGTATTGTTTCTCATATTGTTTCATTACATTATCTATATCATCAGTATTTAACCATTCTCTACTTTTTTCATACCATTTATTAGGCATTTTTGGTCTAAAATAGTCTTTCTTTAACCCAGATTTTTTATCTGCTAAAAATGCTTGATTCGCCCAACAATAATCATTCGAACATTTACTCTTTAATTTTTCATTCATTTTAGTCCACAAGTTAAATTTACTATCACTTAAAGAATATCGGATTTTATCATCTTTATAATGCGAATTCCACGCCCGAATTATATTTTTTAACGCATCCTTAGTAAAACACGTGAACGACTCGGATGAGTCCGTGGAACCTGGGGCACAAATACTCGGTTGTGTTTTTTTTGTGTGGTTTTTAACTATTTTTTTTTTCGCGGTCTTCATTAATATAGTAAAAGAAAAAAAAAACTTTTTAGAAAAAAGTTTAGATCAAAAAAAAATAAATAATGTTTTTGTCTAAACTTTCTTAACCTTTTTCAAAAAAAGAAAAAGCAAAAAAATAAATAATGTTTTTGTTAAAACTTTCTTAACCTTTTTCAAAAAAAGAAAAAAGCAAAAAAATAAATAATGTTTTTGTCTAAACTTTTATGAAAAAGTTTCTTTTATGAAAAAGTTTCTTTTATGAAAAAGTTTCTTTTATGAAAAAGTTTCTTTTTAGGGAAATATCTATCGACGTCTTCTTAAGGATTTATGTTTTTTATTTTTTCGGGATTTACGACTTCTTCTTCTTGATGATTTTCTGGATCTTTTTGAAGTTCTTCGTTTACGAGACCCACCTTTTTTTCCTTCTTTTCCTCGCCAGAATTGAGATAATTCTGAGAAACTTTTTCTAACAATAAAATCTCGTATAGTAACCGTATGGCGGTTGCGAGGGTGCCATAAATTTAGTTTAGTTCCAGATAATGTTTCTTCGATTTGATGTGTTATAGTTCCTTCGTATGGTTTTACCGCATTCAACCATACTGGAACATAAAATATATGTTTGTAGTCCGTTTCGTTAAAATTAAGAAATTCATTCCATGCAGCAGTAGAACCAACTAATTCATGGTTACCATCTGATTTACCATCTGATTTACCATCTGATTTATATGTATATCCACCATAACATTCACTTCTATCATCGAATTTGGATAATTTTATATATCCTTTATTTCTATCTAAAGTTGTTATTTTGTTAAATAATATTGTGTCAGTGTCTCCTTGTTTTATTGGATATGATCCCGCACCAACCTTAACCTTAACATCAAAGTGAGTGTCGGATTCGGATGTTTTAGTTATTGAAGATTCAGTTATTGAAGGGTCTGTATTATAATGAATTTTAACTGTAGGTTGTATAAAATCAATATGTTTTTTTAATGATTCTAATAGTTTAGTATCATTATAGGCATCACACAGAGGTTTTATTTCATTTTTGATTGTTTGTTTTATACTTTCTATTAAATCAGCTGGCATATATAACATTTTTGGTATTGTTTGATTAATCTGAGATATCATTGGTGTTACATTTATACCGCTTTCTATAAATTTATTTATTACTACTAAAAATAAATATGTAACAGGTGGAGTGTTGTAATATCCGTCACCATCATAACCAATAATTACTTCATCTTTTTTAACATCGTCATAAAGATCATTAAATTTTTCATAAATAGTGGTTGCTGCTTGTCCACATTGCTCTTTAAAATTGGCGATTTGATTTTTTTCTTTTAACTCGCTGAATGCTCCATGACTACTTAACATAAAAATTGGCTTAGACATTATAATATATATATATATTTTATTTTTGTTTTTAAAAAGTTTATTTAAAAGTTAAACGAATTATAAATATATTAATATGAGTAAAACGGGATACGAGAAAGTAGTAGATTTTAACAAATGTTTTGGCTCACTTGTATCCTTAGAACCTAATAAAACATTATATTTATCACATCCTAATATAGTAAACCTTAAATATGGGTTAGTAGATGAAGAAGTAAATGAACTTATTGACGCCTATATGGAAAATGATATTGTTGAGATTGTAGACGCATTATGTGATATTAAGTATGTGCTGTATGGGATGGCCGCAGCCTTTGGAATTAATATGGACGATGAATTTAAACAGTATATTAGTAGATTTAAGTCTAATTCCATAAACCCAGAAACCCCAGATTTTAGTAAAAATATGGGTGATTTCGAAATGGTTAACAGTCATAATGACTATAAATATTCGGTAAAAAACTATAAGTATAACGTGAAAAATGTAGAATTTAAAACGAATAATAATAATGTATTAACTATTATTAAACAACTAAATCATAGTTTGAAAATAAATACGAATAATTCGGCGTTTGACGAGATGACAAATGATTTATGCAAGCTCTTATATTTTGTTAATAAAATGGGGTGTGATATTGGAATTAACTTAGATGAAGCGTTCGATATTGTCCATAGTTCAAACATGTCTAAAGTATGTCCTTCGGAAGACTTAGCAAAAGAAACTGTGGCGTGGTATGTTGCGAATGATGTCCGGTATAAAACGCCTGATTATCGCGAATCCGAATATGGGTGGGTAGTATTTAATAAAGATACTGGTAAGATTCTTAAGTCGATTAAGTATACACCCGCCGATTTCACATCATTGCTTTAATTAATATGTAACACTAAATGATGCTATGAATATTTGTTTATTTGCGTTAAATATGCTATATTTATACAAGCGTGTAAAATATCCATTTAAATTATATTATTAGTATTAAATGTTATACTGGATATTTGATTTAGATCAAACATTATATCAATTACCTAATAATGTTAATTTTAATTATAATCTATTATCTGATGACGAACAATTGAATTATTTGTTAGTTATGTTGCCTTGTCAAAAAATAATATTTACGAATGGAACGTATACTCATGGTGTAACTTGTTTAAATAAATTAGAAATAATGAATAATTTTTCATCGATTATTTCTCGAGATAAAATACAAACATTGAAACCTGCCTATAATTCTTATATGAGATGTATGAAACTTAATAATATAACCGACGAAGATAAATGCGTATTTTTCGATGATTTACCTGAAAATTTAATAGCAGCAAAAGGAGTAGGTTGGATTACTGTTTTAATAAATAAAAATAAATATATGGATAATAGTATTGACTTTTGGTTTCCAAATATTCATTTGGCACTGAATTTCTTTGTTTCTAAATTAATTAGGCATTAGAATTGCCATTAGAATTGGCATTATAATTGCCATTATAATTGCCATTAGAATTGGCATTAGAATTGGCATTAGAATTGCCATTAGAATTGCCATTAGAATTGCCATTAGAATTGGCATTAGAATTGCCATTAGAATTGCCATTAGAATTGGCATTAGAATTGCCATTATAATTGGCATTAAAATTTGGATCAATAACCTTCATATTGTATGGGCCTCTCTCGTCGTAAGCACTATTAAACCAATTGACTCCTGGTTGGGCTGTATAATTATTACCTAATCTATTATCAGTAGGATATTGTTCGGTTGCACCGGGGGGTGGTGGGGGATCACAATTTTTTAACAGCACTTGCATAAAGTAAGTCGTCGTTGGCACTACTGGTTTACCCATCCAATAAGCATTATTTTGAGGACCGCTATAGAGTCCTTTATTTAATTGGGGGGGTGGAGCTGGTGTATTTATATCAGTCCATCTATGAGTCGGTGGAATTTTTGTTTTAATATCAACTGGATAATCATTATCTTCATAACATCGTGAACATTTTTTACTCATATATAGTTAATATATATTTTATTTTTGTTAATTATTTAACACAGCGTCGGTATTTGAATTGGTAATAAAATTATTTGAATTGAGTTCTTCACCTACTTCCTCAAACACTAAATTTCCACCAAATTCTAAATTGTCATCAACTAAATTAATATTATGATTTTTAGCACTTTGTATTACTTCTTCTAATGTTTCATTAAGATGGTTGTTAATTTCATTATTAAGATTATTAAGATTATTAAGATTATTAAGATTATTAGCACCATTAGCACCCAGTTGTGGGGGTTTATAATTTAAAGTATTAACATCATTAATTGATACATTCTTAACTTTTTCAAATGGTAATTCATAATTATTTAAGCCTTGTATTCTCAAATCGAAATCAACATTAGTTCTTAAACTTAAGAATACTAAAAATGCAACACCCACTAATATAAGAACTAACAAAACAACATTTAATTCTTCCATATATAATATAATTAGAAAATAAATATTAAAGAATATTAATTATGAATTACTAATTACGATATAGCGTTGAAACAATCAACCGAATTTCTTAATGAGCCACAGAATTAAAAAAAAAACAATATTTCGAGACATGAGGCGTCAGTACATGATGCCTCAGTAAATGTAGGGCAAGTATTAGGTGACATATGTGTTAAACCTAATTTAGATTTAAAAAAACTTAAAGTTAATTAAATAAATAAATTAAATAAATGGGTTCTGAAAAAGTTGCCGAAGCATTTGGCTATCTTGGGGCGACTTGTTTAACTATATCTTTAATTCCACAATTAATCCACACTATAAAAACAAAACGTGTTTCAGATATATCATACGGATTTATTTCGCTTCAAATATTAACGTGTGTTTTGTTTCTAATTTATGGTGTAATGTTGTTAGAGAACCCACTCATTATAGCAAATGGTGTAGTTTTGGTACAGCTGCTTATATTCTTAGGGTTGAAGATCAAATATAATTAAAATTGAATACAATTTTTAACAGTTTTAACACAGAAAAGTATGCCTGAACTTCCACCTAATCCTAATAATTACAGTTACTATAATGAAAGTATCGGATGGTATAATCATGGTGGGGACGATGGGTTCTCGACATACATGCATAATCCTTGGGCATATCTATCAGTTGAAGAAAAAGCTGAAATAAAAATGGCAATAGATACAATTGAAACCGATACTAATATTAGTGTAAATACATATTTGCATGACTACCTAAATAAATATTTAGGGAATAGACGCGAAAATCAAAGTCTAGGACTGTCAATCCAATATAATAAATTAAAAACGGATGTTATTAATACTAATCGTATAGGATTAATATTATATGGAGCGGATATAAATAATATAGACCAACCCGTATCAACTTATACAACCCAATCTAATAAAGAAATTACATTAACCGTTAATTCGATTTGTCAATGCCTTATTACCGACTATATTAAAACAGAAAATGTGGAACAATTATGTCGTGCTAAGGGGGGAGAACCCTAAACGATATTTTTAATGTCATCAAACGATGATATAATAGGGATATTATATTTGTCGGCAAGTTCTTTTAATGCTTGAATTACTAATTCTACTTTGGACCATTCTAAATCGGCTCTTTTATTAACTCTTTTTTTATGTTCAACCGGATCTATAATAACAATTACGTCCGCATCGACTTCCCAAAATAATGAACCTAATATATGTCTTCCGTTGGCTCTTAGAATAGATAATTGTTTATCTATTGTTAAATAATGGTCTTTACGATGTGATTCAGTCGGATTAGAACTCTCATACTCACTTGTATGAAAATCCTTTAATACTATATCGGCATCTTCAATAGCATTAGCATCATTAGCATCATTAGCATCATTAGCATCATTAGCATCATTAGCATCATTAGCATCATTATCATCATTAGCATCATTAGCATCATTAGCATCATTAGCATCATTAGCATCATTAGCATCATTAGCATCATTAGCACTATTATCACTATTATCACTATTATTTTTATTTAACCACGTTGTTTTGCCTGAACCGGGTGGAGCTAAAATGATAGACATATTACAAGTATATTACATATATATTATAAGTATTTTAAGAATTTCCGATATTTAATCAAATACTTACTATTATAATTTATGGATACTCTATAGTGTTTACACCAGTTAAACGCTAACAACGTTTGTCTCTTAATCGTATCATTAAATTCTTCATCTAAATTATCTTTAACAATTAAATTAAGGGTATTTTTGATGCTTTCAATCTGATTCTCATAAAAATGTGTATTAATTTTATTAAGATTGTTAATGAATTTTGTATTAAAATTATAGTCCATTAGTTGATGGATGTGACTTTTATTTTGCGAAACAAATTTAAAATTGCTAACACAAATATAGAGTTTTTTTAAATACAAAGGGTCGATACCTAAGAATCCTTTACATACAATGTATTTTTCGGAATTTGCTGCTCGGCTGGTATTTGGTTTTGTAATATAAACTTCTTCGTAACAGCAAAATAATAAGTAAATGAGCGATTGTGTAAACTCGGTATAAATATCGAAAAATTTACACACAAAGGAGCCACCCACTTTTTGGATGCTGAGGGCCGATACAATCTCACAAAACAAAATCCGGTAAGACATTTGTTCCTGTTTATTAAAATTATAGGAAAAATCGAAACCACCGTCGGCAGTAATAAAATCGGCATCATGATTGAATAAGGCGGCGTAAGCCTTAATATTTTCAAGATTGTATAAATCACCGGTGCCATCACTGCCATAATTAATGGTTACATTCTGATTTTTCTTTAAAAAATTTTTAGATTTCGTCCAACCGGGAACATCCTTATTGGTTGAATGTAATGTGATTGCGGTTATTTCGTCGTTTGTGTTAATAAATCTTTTTCTATAATTAATAGTTGCTTCTATAAATCCACCAGGTCCTTCAGCAAGAGCTCCGATTTTAATTGGAGCATCACTTTCTATAAGTTTAAAATCAACCAATATTTCATACAACTTAAAATAGGCTCTGCTCAAAGGCTCATATTTTGAAACGGAATCATATTTGAATTTTTTATTAGGTAAATAGATTAATTCATAATTATTACTGAGTTTCTTAGCATTATCCCATGATTTACTATCTTCTAACGTATCAATATTATTTTTATAATGAATGAGATGATTAAACTCATATACATTAGTAATTTTATTCATCTCATACGTTTCAAACTCAACTGAAATTTTGGGTAAAGGATAATTCACAGAACTATCTTTTTCCAATCGGTAGGTATTTTTATTCATACATATTAATAGATATATTACTTTAAGTTTATTTTGAAAAAAAGCTTTTTAAGAAAAAAATACTTTTTAGAAAAAAATACTTTTTAGAAAAAAGTAAAGCAAAAAAATACTTTTTAGAAAAAAGTAAAGCAAAAAAATACTTTTTAGAAAAAAGTAAAGCAAAAAAATACTTTTTAGAAAAAAGTAAAGC
>Ga0206125_10002211_pt1 | contig 20945 bp, 28 predicted proteins | sample Helgoland_Spring_4_FD_148598 | JGI IMG/M metagenome (GOLD analysis project Ga0206125, IMG submission 148598) | Pelagic subsurface seawater microbial communities from Kabeltonne, Helgoland, North Sea - Helgoland_Spring_Bloom_20160331_1 | ecosystem: Environmental > Aquatic > Marine > Epipelagic ... | reverse complement strand
TTCCATCACTCTCATAATTTTCTTTGCGGTTTCATATCTCAATTCAGTGCTGCCATTTAACGTACGATAATACGTTGAGGTTGGTAGCCCTGCCTTGATGAATACTTTATGCAAAGGAATATTAAATTCCTTATGCTTTTCCTGTATGGTATGCCAATAACTTTGTATCATACTGCTCTTATGCAGCAGTCAATCAAGCCAGTCAAGTTTATCCATCTCTACATACCCATCGCCATTACAATTTTTGCATGACCTCAATGGTATGTCATCGTTTAGGCTGGCGTATACAACTACGCCAGTACCATCACACTCAGGACAATCATTGAATTTAGCTGCAACTTCAGTATGGAATTGTGTCATCTAAATCTCCTGTGTTTTGATTATCCTCCCATGCTTTAGTTGCACGTTCAAGAAATTTCTTACGAACAAACTTAGGGTTTGATTTCTCCAGTGCATTAGCAATGTCAATCAGATGTGAAGGCCAAGCAACCATTGGGCCCATTAGATCTGCTATAAATTCATAGTGCTGCCGTGTCATCGGCGGTGTTTTAATTGTATTCTTCATCTGGCTTTGCCTCCCATTTAAGCTGCTTGTTGTTGTCAAAGTGCAATGTAATATAATCATCATTGCCTTTGGTGTCAGTTACTTTGAGTTCAAGTGCAGTAAATTCTTTAAAGATCTTACGCACTTGTGTAATCTTACTTGCATTCATAATAGTTATATTCATTTTATAATCTCCTCTATATCTGTTACGGAATAGTCTCTGTGTACTGACTTAATGTAACCAGTACAGTCTAACCCATCATCTGCTACACGACAGAATGCAATTCTCTTTGCATGCTTTTCATTGTTTGCAATTACTTTGACTGTAAATCCTTCTTCGTAATGCATAGATACTATGTAGTTATTTAATCCATTTCCTGACATTATTATCTCCCTGTTCCTCTTACTTGGTACTCTGCTTTAAGACTGTATCGACCTGCATCATGCGTGTCGTTCCATTGACTGCAAAAATCCACAGCCTCCTCTTCAGTAAAGAAGGCGTGTGTCTCACTTCCTATTTCGTTTTTGAAATAGTAATTCTTACGACCAGCATGTGGTTCTAAACCATTAGGCCAGTCGCTGTTGTCTTTCCACCATGTGCGTTGAAAGCAATCGTATACTTCTATCATTGCTCGTCCTCCTGTTTGTGATTTGTTACAATAAAGTTTTTGATTTGCATTAGTGATATGATTGAAAACGGATTGCTTTCTTTAGTTTCTTTAGCAAGCTCACAATCATTATCTTCTATGTACTTGTCAGCTAGCATACCTGATGCAACGATCTGTTTGTATACAGTGTTAAATAAATAATCTAACGCCTCGTAATCTGGCGTGTTAAACATTGGTTCATTTTCCATTTGATTCCTCATTTTGTTTTCCATTTCTATTCAGTATGTTAGCACTAGCACACGCGCAGTGCAAACAATTCCTTGGCGTGTCTTCTAAAAGTACACACCAATAAAAAGGGCAAGGCCAAGGGTAATACCCATGACCAAGCCTAAGATTATATCTTTTATCAAAGCGTAATACCTAGCGATGCTAGATCTTGCGCTGTCTCTGCATCTATCTCTGTCGGTGCGCCATCTGGTGCTACGTTAGAGTTAGTAACAGTTGTATATACCTCCTCGTTCTCTGCTTGATATGCAAGTTGCGCATCATCTAGCTGAGCTTGAAGAAACTCTACGTTGTATTGGTCAGCCTTGGCTTGAGCCAATGATGCTTGGTAGTTATTCTCTGTGATCTCATCATGTGTGCCTAGCTCTGGCGTACCAGATCTACGTCTTGCCCAATGTGATACCCAACCTTTTTGCTGGTCGAGCCTACGTTCTTGTCTTGGTATCCAATACTCCAAGAAACGTATCTCTTGTTGTAGCTTCATCTTACGCAAAAAGGTCATGCTATCCGCTTGATACCAACCATCCTTGTCGGATATTGTAGGTCTGTTGTTGAATAGTTCTGTATTGTTTACATATGTTTCAGTCATTGTTGTGATTAAATTAGTCATTGTATATATCCTCTATATATTACTGTTTCTTATATCTCTGGCCAGCACCGAAGACTGATGATAGTCAAGGGCGCAAGCCAAAGGGAACCCTTGACTATTGTCAGTCATCGGGGCAGGCGAATTTCTTATATCTTTATACTATTACTATCTCTTGTTCTTCTATTACGAAGAAATGATCTAGCTCGTGCATCTGATCAAGCGCATCGGCTATACCTTGAGCCTTATCAAATGATTCGTATGTAGCTATTTCTTCTAGCTCGATAGTTGATCTACCTTCTTTGTATGGTAATCTATTTAATGTATACATTGTCTTTCCTCTTATATTAATACTCACACAAGACCACCTTGTGGATATGCCAATACATATGCACGGAAAATACTGTCAGTCATTGAGATTAAGCAAAGCGACCATTTTTCTAAAAGAAAAATTGATAATCTCATTACCTCTCACGCGCAAATGAACTCTTGTGAATGAGCATGAGGGGTTGACGGACTGTATTTTATGTTGCGAAGCGAGGCAGAATCCGCACGGAGGTTCATGTGTGTGTATGTTAATACATTTGATCTGCGAATAAGGATGCTACTAGGACTCTGTTCTCGTTGGACAACATGAAGTGTAGCCAACTTGCTGAAGGCAAGTTGCCATGTAATGTTGTTCACCGAAGAACATAGTTCAAGCATCCTTGTAGAGCCGATCAAACGGCTAGTGTTCAGCGCAGAAGAAGAGATAAGCACCGCGATCAGGATAGAAGCCCGAAGGGCGGAGACTTTAGGCTCCGTTCACGATAGCCTGTTAATCGCCCAACATCTGTTTTGTGCGTTGACAAAGAGTATAATTGATGTGCTAAACATGGGGGGAGAGAGGGAGAGGGGGGCTACAATTGGAGATAATATGAGCAACATCACACAAAGAAAACTAACAGATAAACAGACTGCATTGGTTGAAGCGTATGTAGCAAATGGTGGTAATCTTACTCAGGCCAGTCAAGAAGCTGGATACGCTGAAGGCGACAGCGGAAGAGTAACTGCACAGAAGAGTATGAAGCTAGCCCATGTGCAACAGTACATGATGGAAGTGGTGGCGAAGGAGTTTAGCAGACATGCTCCTGCGGCTGTACACCAGTTGGCAGGGCTATCTAGGAAGGCTAAGAGTGAGTACGTACAGCTAGAAGCTAGCAAGGATTTACTAGACAGGGCAGGGTTTAAACCGATAGATAGATCTCAGGTGCAATTGGCAGGGGACATCAAGGTGTCAATAGACTTAGGATAAGGGGGTGGGGGGTCAAAACTCTCGGGTACTAAGTTATGTTACGTCCCTCACTCACATGATTACTAAAAAAAGCTTGAAAAAATATTTGGATTAAAAAGGGTTTTGTAAATGAGTAGATTTGGTGATAAGGTTCCAGAGACGTTTGATAACAGTGCTGATAATTCTACAGCTAAGAAGGCGTTAAAGAGTAGTGGATATACAAAGGAGACTGAGTGATGTGTGGTGCTATGAGTAAGCTAAGTAAGGATATAGTTAAGGTGACAAAGAAGGAAGATAAGCCTGAGTCTAGTGAGTTACCTTCTTTATCAGTAGATAGTAAAATAAAGCGTGTGTCTTCTGGTGATGCAGCAAAAGATGTTAAGAAGCCTAGGGGTCAAGCGGCTAGGTCACTCTTAATGCCTACATAGAATAAGGAGATTAAATGATGTGTGGTGGTAGTAAGACTACTTCTGTATCAGCAATGACTGAAAAGTTTTATCAGGCTGGCAAGAAAGACTATGGTGACTTACCTTCCCTAGCAGTGGGTGATAAGGTTAAGCGCACTGAGGATGGTATGGCTGACATACCTAAGAAGAAAAAGAAGGACGTTAACAAGTCGGTTGCTAATACAGCTAGATCATTGTTAATGCCGTATGCAAAATGAGTAAGACTCCAGCATGGACACGTAAAGCAGGGAAGAATCCCAAGGGTGGTCTTAATGAAGAAGGTCGAAGAAGCTATAAGGGTGGCACGCTTAAACGTCCTGTTAAGTCTGGAGATAACCCAAGGAGAGCTTCTTTCTTAGCACGAATGGGTGGTATGAAGGGGCCAGAGCGTGACTCTAAGGGTAAACCAACTAGACTTCTTCTTAGCCTAAAGGCATGGGGAGCATCGTCAAAAGCTGACGCTAAGTCAAAAGCAGCAGCCATTAGTAAAAGGAATAAAAAGAATGCCTGATAGAAAACGCGAAGGCCAAAATTTTAAGGCTCGTACATTATTAAAAAAAATACAAAAAGAATTAAAGAATACAAAAGGCTATGAAAGTAGATCAATGTTTACAGGTGATTTTACTACAATAAAAGGTAAAAGAGTTGAAAGGCTTGTGTCTACAAGAAAAGTTGCCAGTGTTATTGCTGCTGGGTTTGATGCTGCTAAAAGAAAAATTAAAGGCGAAGAAAGCCGTAAGTCTTTATTGCTTAAAGAAAAGAAAATAAAGCATATGATTGGTGACTTAAAAGCTATTGATAGCAAGGTTTATATTACTGACAAGGGCGAAAAAGATAGCAAAGGCAAAACTGTTAAAGGAAGAATGTTTGACACAAGAACAAATGCTTCTCCGCAAACAGTTAAAAATTCTAGACGTAGTGAGCGCGAAAGGATGAAGTAATGGCTAATGGATTATATGCAAACATGAATGCACGTAAGAAAAAGGGAACAAGTAGATCTAAGAAAAACTCTACTATCAGCGACAAGGCTTACAAAAATATGAAAGCTGGCTTCCCTAAGAAGAAAACTTTATTGAAAAAGGATAAATAATGGCTTGGACATTTAAAAATGGTGACCCATATGTGGGTGACACACACGAATTAGCTGGCAATACTTACTCTGGAAAGACGCGTACTCGCGATTCTAAGCCTCTGCTAGAGGTAAAAGAGGCAGCAAAGCCTAAGAAAGAACGAAAAACTAGAGCGACACCTTTTAAAAAGGAAAAGTAACTGTGAGTTTTCTCAATACATTGCAGCCTAAAGAGCGCGATACACTACGTAGGGTGGTGCGCATAGTACATATGAAGCATCATCCTAAAGATTTTCAGACAGATCACGAAGCTGACAAGATTATTGAGGCTATTGGCCCCGAAATTGCAGCAAGAATGATTAAAGTTGGCATAGATAATAAGATATTAGATAAGTGATAGATTTTAAATACAGGCCAGATGGCGAAGTTGTTAAGGCGTTTATGAAAGACGATACATTCTTCCGTGGCATTCGTGGGCCTGTTGGTTCTGGCAAGTCAGTGTCTTGTTGCGTAGAAATTTTTAGACGCGCATTAGCGCAGAAGCCTAATAAACAAGGGATACGCCGCAGCAGATGGGCAATAATCCGTAATACAAACCCACAGTTAAAGACCACAACCATAAAAACTTGGCTTGATTGGTTCCCAGAGGAACAATGGGGCAAGTTTACTTGGTCAGTTCCCTATACACATATGATTAAAAAAGGCGATCTGGAGCTTGAAGTCCTCTTCTTAGCACTTGATAGGCCAGAAGATGTTAAGAAATTGCTATCTTTAGAGCTTACAGGCGTATGGGTTAACGAAGCTAGAGAAATTCCTAAGTCAATTATTGATGCATGTACCATGCGTGTAGGTCGTTTCCCTTCTATGCGCGATGGTGGAGCTAGTTGGACAGGCGTTATCTGTGATACCAACGCTCCAGAAGAGGATCATTGGTGGCCTATCATGTCTGGCGAAGTGCCAGTGCCTGATCATATCCCCAGAGAACAAGCAAAAATGCTAGTAAAACCTGACAACTGGTCGTTTTATACCCAACCTAGTGGTATGATCGAGAAGTTTGACGAAGATGGCGAGATAGATGACTACGTTCCTAACGATGTAGCAGAGAACAGGGAGTATATGCGTCAGGATTACTACCCTAATTTGATACGCGGTAAGACAAAAAGCTGGATTGACGTATACGTTATGAACAAATTAGGCTCTATCCAAGAGGGTAAACCTATCTATCAGATGTTTGCTAGCGATATGCACGTAGCAAAAGAAGAAATACCTATCGCTGCTGGGCTTCCCTTATACATTGGTATAGATTTTGGGCTTACACCTGCTGCTACAATGGGGCAAAAGGTACGTGGTAGGTGGCTAATACAGCAAGAAATCGTTGCATTTGACATGGGTATCGTTAGATTTGCAGAGGTTTTACGCCAAGAGATAGCTACTAGGTTCTCAACTTGTTCGGAGGTATTTATATATGGCGACCCTGCTGGTGATTTCCGCGCTCAGACTGATGAATCAACGCCCTTTCACATACTGCGTGGTGCTGGTTTGCGTGCTTTCCCTGCTCCGTCTAATTCTGTTGATCTAAGATTAGAGAGTGTTGCGTCCCAATTACAGAAAATGACAGAAGGAAAGCCAGCATTTCTTATAGATCCGCGCTGTCAGCAGCTAATAAAAGGCTTTGAAGGTGGGTATCAGTACAGACGTATGGAGGTTTCTGGCGAAAGATACGCAGATAAGCCTGATAAAAATATGTTTTCGCACGTACATGATGCGCTACAGTACCAAATGTTAGGTGCTGGAGAGGGTAGAGCCTTAATAAACAACCAGAAACCAGCCTCTGCAACAGTGGCAAAGGGCAGTTTTAATGTATTTGACAACCGAAAGAAGCCACAGCGTAGACAAGGATTGTGGTCAAGACTCTAAATTGTGCATTGAAAACTTTTCTTTTCTATGCCAACCAATGTAAAACAACCAAGGAGAATAATATGTGTGGTGGCGGTAGCAGAAGAAGCCAAGCTGATATAGATCGCGAGGCGAAAGAAGCAGCGGATGCTCGTATAGCAGCAGAAGATGCGAAACGTAAAGAAGCTGAAGCAAAAGCAGAAAAGAAACGCGAAGACATTGGTGAAGCAGTAGAGTCACGCGCTGAAAGTAAAGCTATGCGTGGCGGTACAGGTCGCCGTTCTTTATTTAGAGCAGGTGGCGGTGGATTCTTAGATCGGTTTAGTTAATGGAAAAAGTTGCCAAGCAGTACATACAAAAGTATGAGAAAGCCAAGTCCTTTCGCGAGAACTGGGTTCCGTTGTTCGAGGAGTGCTATGAGTATGCACTACCTCAACGTGAGAGTTTTTACGCTGAAACTGCTGGGCAAAGACGCGATGATCGCATATTTGACGAGACTGCGGTGGTGGGTGTTCAAGAGTTTGCTAGTCGCCTCCAGTCTGGGCTTGTACCTAATTTTGCTAGGTGGGCTGATCTCATGGCTGGTAGTGAGGTTCCTCCAAATCAGCGTGAATCTGTTGATAACGAGCTTGACGAGGTAACAGAATACGTTTTTGAGATACTACAAAACTCTAATTTTAGCCAAGAAGTACACGAATCCTTCATGGATTTAGCTGTTGGTACTGGGGTTTTGTGCGTAGAAGAGGGCGATGCTCTTAATCCTGTTAACTTTTCTGCGATACCATTGCCTCATGTGGTGCTAGATACTGGCCCTGATGATAGAATTGATCATGTTTTCCGTGAGCGTAAGGGTGTAAAGTACGATCACTTAGAAATGATGTACCCAAATGGTACATTAGACCCTAAAGTTATGAATTATATGGGGTCAGATAAGACAACAACTGTACTAGAAGTTGTGTGCCGTGACTACTCTGCAAAGAATCAGGAAGCATATCTAAGTTATGCGTTCTGTATGACTACGAATACTGTGTTAAACTACAAACAAATGGTAGGTAATGGATCAAATCCATTTATTTGCTTCCGTTGGTCTAAATGCGCAGGTGAAGTATACGGACGTGGCCCATTAATTAACGCATTATCTGCTATAAAAACTACAAATCTTACCATTGAAATGATACTTGAGAATGCACAGATGGCTATCTCTGGTGTATACCAAATGGAAGATGATGGCGTAATAAACCCAGATACAATACAGTTAGTCCCAGGATCTATCATACCAAAAGCTATGGGTTCCAGCGGATTACAGCCTATAAACTCAGCAGGTAGCTTTGATGTAGCCCAGTTAGTGCTAGGTGATATGCGTCAAAACATTAAACGTGCGCTATATAACGATATGTTGGGCAATCCAGACAAGACACCAGCGTCAGCAACAGAAGTAGCAGAGCGCATGGCAGACCTTTCTAGGCGTATGGGTGCTGCTTTTGGTAGGTTACAAGCTGAATTAGTACAACCTGTACTACAGCGCGTTATTTACATCCTTAAAAAGCAAGGACGCATAGATGTACCAACAGTAAATGGACGTGAAGTTAAGATACGTTCTGTATCTCCGCTAGCTCAAGCGCAATCTAACCAAGATATTTCTAGTGTTGGTAGGTTCTTAGAGATGGTTGCTGGTACATTTGGGCCAGAGATGTTGCAGCTACTAATTGATGGTGAGCAAACAGCTATACATCTAGCTAAAAAGTTTGGTGTACCTGAAAGCTTGATTCGAGATGAAGAACAGCGTAAACAAATAGCTGCATTAGCGCAACAAATGGCGCAACAACAAGCGCAACAACAACAGGGTGAGATGGTTGAGCAACAAGGTTAATATTGGAGTCGATGGTTATCAGCGAGCAGTAAGTCAAGATCTGCAGATAAGCCAGAATATTGCTGAAATATTTACTACCCCTGCTGGTGAGGCTGTCTTAAAGTATTTGCGCTCCATTACTATTGAAATGGTACATGGGCCTAATGTGACTACAGAAGAACTGCGGCATCACGAAGGTCAACGATACGTTGTTGGCCTAGTTGAACGCCGCATATCACATGCACATAGGAGTAAAAACAAATGAATGACATCCCAACAGAGTCAGAACAATCAACACATGGGGAAACTGCGGAGCGTGACTTTGTAGTTGCTGAAGATACAGCACCAGCTAGACCAGAATGGTTGCCTGAGAAGTACAATAGTGGCGAAGATTTAGCCAAAGCGTATAAAGAACTAGAGTCTAAGCTAGGCACAAAGGAAGAAGATCTGCGTGCTAAGTTCCAAGAAGAGTATGATTCTACAAAAAATGCTGATCGACCTGCATCTGCTGGCGAATATGCACTACCAGACTTTGTTAATGACGAAGAAGCTGTAGACAATGAGCTACTCAAATGGTGGGCTGAACAATCATTTGACAATGGATTTGGACAAGATAAGTTCGAAAAAGGTATTGAGATGTATCTTCAGACGATGGATGGTTCTGCTCCTGACCTCGATGCTGAAGCTGCAAAACTGGGGGAAAACTCTGATCAGCGGATTGAAGCGGCATCGATGTTCGCTACTAAGTTTTTCCCCAAAGAAACTATGCCAGCAATAGAGCGTTTATTTGAAACGCATGAGGGTATTATAGCTATGGAGGCTATACAAGAAGCTATGAAAGATGGTTCCTTTACTGGAGATGCAACACCTGCGGCTGGAATAAGTGAAGACAGTCTAAAGGAAATGATGCAAGACCCGAGGTATTGGAGTAAGAATGACCCTGCATTTGTTCGGCAAGTAGAGGCTGGCTTTAAGAAGCTTTATGGAAGCTAAGATAATAAAGCGTGGTAACTTTTACCTAACACCTTTTACTAAAGATCATGTTGAAGAGGTTATTGCTAACCTAGCACCAGAAAATGTCAGGGAGATAAATCTCCTTGGCTATCATAATGTCAGAGAATGCATTGAAGAGATGATGAAATACTCTGATTGTTACTTAGTACGCAAAGAAGGTGAAGTATTTACTGCTATATCTGGCCTTTGGTACGAAGATGGTAGAGAAACACCGCAGTTTTTTGCAATGTTTTCTAAGAATATTAAGAAAAACTTTACATCTATAGCGCGTGGATCACGTATGTTAGTTACATTTTTTGATAGAACACAGGACGAAATGTGTATGCGTATATTGAGTGATCACCAGTTTATGTTGGACTGGGCAGCATGGCTAGGATTTGAAGCAATAGGTGTAACTGAGTTTAATTCTAATCATTATGTTGATTTTGTGCGTTGCATTTCACCACAAAAAAGTGCTTATAGTGAAACATCACGGCCCGTGATGCACTGAAAGGCCCATTTGGATACCCTTGTCGATGTGAAGGAACGGATACCCGAGTAACCGAAACTTTATATTTAGGAAAGAAAAATGGCTAATACAATCGACCAAGCTTTTATTAAGCAGTTCGAAACTGAAGTCCACATGGCGTATCAACGCATGGGTTCTAAGCTTCGCAACACAGTACGTTCAACAAATGTATCTGCATCAGTGGCAAGATTCCAGAAAATCGGAACAGGCACAGCGTCAACCAAAGCGCGTAACGGAGATGTTACAGCGATGGAACTAGCGCACACTAACGTAGAAGTCACAATGGCTGACTACTACGCAGCGGAATACATTGATAAGTTGGACGAATTAAAGATCAACATCAATGAGCGTCAAGTTGTAGCTCAATCTGCTGCTGCTGCATTAGGCCGCAAAACAGATGAGTTAATTACAGCAGCTATGGATGCTGGTGCAAACTCAACGCAAATCGCTGACACAGCAGGTGCATTAGTTAAAGGTGACCTACTAACATTGTTTGAAACAATGGGTACAGCTGACATTCCAGAAGACGGACAGCGTTATATTGCTATGTCTCCAGCTGGATACACTGACTTGTTCAACATCAACGAGTTCGCATCAAGTGACTATGTTGGGCCACAAAGCCTACCATTTGCTGGTGGTATGACAATGAAAGAGTTCTTAGGATTTAAGATCTTCTCAACGTCTGCTGTAGCTGGTGGTAAGAACTTTGCTTACCATACATCATCAGTTGGTATCGGTATTAACTCTGATGTTCAAACAGAGCTTAACTATGTACCGCAAAAGGTTGCACACCTAGCAACATCAATGATGTCAATGGGTTCAGTAGTAATCGACAACAATGGCGTTTACGAAGTTCTTGACAACAACTAATATTTTAGGGGGCTTCGGCCCCCTTTAACTCCAATATATAGGTTGAAGAAATGCCAGCAAATACACCAATAAAAGTATGTTCACGCGCTTCCGTCCTTATGGGCGGTTCTCCTATTTCATCCTTTGATGAAGGTACAGCCGAGGCTGATGTAGTTGACGCAATGTACGAAGACATAGCAAGAGCAGCGTTAACAAGTACACGCTGGAGATTTGCAACTAACCAACAAGTATTAAATAGATTAGCTGCTGCGCCTACAAGTAGATATGATGCTGCATACCAAATGCCATCAGATCTTCTTATGCTTAGTGCAGTAACAGTTAACGATGATCCAATTATATATGACACATATGGCGATAAGATATACTGCGATACATCAACCAATGAAGTTGTTGTAGCAGATTACATATACCGCGCTACTGAGGCCACATGGCCTTCATACTTTACACTTGCTGTAGAGTTTCAAGTGGCTGCAATGCTGTCAATATCTATAGCTAGGGATGCTTCTTTAGGTAGTATGATGGATCAACAAGCTGAAAGACAGATGATAAAAGCTAGACGACTTGACTCGCAGCAGCAAACAACGCGCAAGTTAATGACATCAAGGTTTATAGCACAAAGGCGTAGCTAATGCAGAAGGTAAGAATCCCACAGAATAGCTTTCAGTACGGAGAAATAAGTGACAATACTGTAATGAGGACTGATAGTCCTATCTATGCTGCGTCTGCACAAAGCCTAGAAAATATGATTGTATTGCCAGAAGGTGCTGTAAAGAAACGACATGGTGCTAAGTTTCATTACAAAAATACACAAACCAATAAGGAGTTGTACTTAGCTCCATTTATATTTGACGATAACGAAGAGTATATAATTGGTATTGGTGAAGCATACATACTGTGCTGGAGAATTACTGCTAATAATAATTTAAGTTTAGTAGCTACGATTACACAAGACACACAAAGCAATGTGCTGCCGTTTGATAAAGACTACATACATCAATACAATACTGCGCAATATGGTGACGTTATGTTTATATGTCACCCATTGTTTGCGCCACGTATGCTTACAAGAACAAGCCTTACAACATTTGAGGTTAGTGTATTTAGTTTCGATACAAGCTATGACAATAAAGATACATATCAACCATACAGTGTGTTTCATAGCACTAACCAAACATTAACAGTAAGTTCATATACTGAAGGTAGCGGTAGAACATTAACCGCTAGCTCCGCTTACTTTGATACAACAGGAAAACATAACAATGTTGTATTGAGATATGGTGGTAATGAAATAAGAATAGATTCAGTAACATCATCAACGATTGCTACTGGTACTGTAATAAGAGAATTATCTACTAGGCTTACAGTCTCTAACCCATTGCGCACTAGAGATGGGTCAAATGTTATTGAGGTTACGCATATAGGTCATGGGTTAACAGGTGGTGCTACTATTGTAGTTGCAGATGCTGTAGCTGTTGGTGGTATTAATGCAAGTAATATCAATGGAACTAAATCAATATTATCAATTATAGACGAAAATACATACAGTATTGTTTCTAGCACTACCGCAAATGCTTCTGAAGATGGTGGTGGTTTTGTTAAAATAAGCTCGAACGCAACGACTACAATATGGGACGAGCAATCTTTCTCTGCATTACGTGGGTATCCAGCTGCTGTTACATTCCATGAAAATAGGCTATGTTTTGCTGGCACAATAGCTGAACCTGATACAATATTTATGAGTCAGCTAGGTGAGTTCTTTAACTACGATGTTGGCGAAGGTGCTGATACTGACGCTATAAACTTGGTTGCGGCTACAGGTGATGTAAATGAAATAAGATATATGAGGTCAAATCGTGACCTACAGATCTTTACGCTATCAGATGAGTTATATGTACCAACATATCTTAACCAAGCTATTACACCTACAAATGCACAGATAAGAAAGCAAACACCATTTGGTACTGAGTTTGTATTACCTACGTCTATTGATGGTGCTACTATATTTGTTGAGCGTGGTGGTAGAGCAGTACGCGAATACATATACTCTGATGCAGAAGATGCTTACATATCTACAGGTGTATCTACAGTTGCAAGTCATACAATAGTTAACCCAGTTGATATAGCAGTAGTGCATTCTGGATTTAAAACTCAAGAATCTTATGCAGCTTTAGTTATGGGCAATGGTGACATGGCATTGTTTAGTTCTAACAGGGCGGAAAAACGTGCAGCTTGGACAAGAGTTACAACGCAAGGCGACTTCTTAGCAACTGCGTCTGTAGGTGATAGGTTATTTTATTATGCAAAAGATATAAATAATAACTATGTATTGTCAGAGTTTGTAGACGACATAGGCTTAGATAACTATTTATACGTTGCGTATGGTAGTGGCACAGTAGATGTAAGTAGTTTGTATTCTAGCGGTACAGTAGATGTTATTGGTTACGATGGTACAGATAAGGTTTACTTAGGCGAGTTTACTGTAAGCGGTGGTAATATTACTATGACAGCGCACAGTAGCTATACACATTTCTATGTAGGTAAAAAGTTTACATCTAAAGTAATTACTAATCCTGTAGATACTGTGGCTGCAAATGGGCCAGTTACAGGCGATGTAAGGGGTATAAGTACAGTTGTACTTAATATGAAAGACTCTACATCTGTTAAAGTAAATAATAGGACTATCAATAATATTACTGGATTTACAGGCAATAAAGAGGTTAGGCTTTTAGGATATGGTAGAAACCCACAAGTTACTATCGAGCAAGTTGATCCCATGCCATTACAAATTAATGGTTTAATATCGGAGTTGATTACATAATGGCTTTTTTTCAATTACTTAGCGCTGGAATATCAGCATATGCCTCAATACAGGCAGGTAAGGCTAAAGAAGATGCAGCTAGAATGGATGCATTTAACACTGAGACTGAACGTGAACAGGGTGAAGTGTTAGCACTGCAACAAGCAGCGCAACGCAGATACGAGTACGATATTGCAACAAAAACAAATGTAGCAATGTTTGCAGCCAGTGGTCGTGACATAGGATCAGATAGATCAGTTGAAGCATTCTTAGAAAAACAAAAAGAAATAGCCGCTGAAGATCTAAGCAGATTATCACAACAAAGAAACATGGAGGCTAGCGCAAGAACTAGAGAGGCTATGGCTCTACGCCGCGCTGGTAAAAATGCTAAACGTGCTTCTTTGCTACAGGCCGCTGGAACTGTGGCGCAAGGTATACACGATTATCAAAAAACTAAAACATAGGAATAAAACATGGCTGTTATAAGACAACAAACACAAGTTTTTAATAAGCCAGTTGGCGTGCGCAGAATAAACACAGGCGAAGCTGAGTTGTGGGAACAAGTAGCCGCACAAGCAAATGAGTTTAGCAATCGTGCTTTTAAAAGTGCAGCTGTAGAAGCAAATAAAATTGGTGCGGAAAAAGCTATGTCATTGTCTTCTAGTGACATTGTTGCGTTAGACCCAAAAACAAATCAACCAAAAGTATATCAACCACCAGAAGAATATGGACAAATTGCAGCAAGTTCATTTCAAGAAATAATTAATGCACGCTTTGAAGAATCTGTTGACAAAGAGTTAGCTGCGCAAGGCGCACACTATGCAAAATTTGCAAGAAATGCAGACCATTATAATGAATTAATTAGTAGTCATGTTGCTAGCATGATTAACGCAGATGGAGAAGATACTTACTTTAGTCGTTATATAAATGAGTCTGGTACAGCTTATGCGTCTAAAACATATACTTCTATGAAAGCAGAAGAAATAGAAAATAGTAGAAAATCTATTTTGTTAAATGATCTTACTGTTGGCTATAATCATATGGCTTCAATTAAAGAAGCTGTAACAAGCGGTACAACTTCACATCTTGATGTGTTAGAAAATTTAGATATAGAAAGAGCGCGTAGCGAAAGATTAAAAAATACTGGCGGTCTTACATTTCCACAATACACACAAAGAATGGAGAAAATAGACAGCTTACAATTGTTATCAGCGCACACATCTTTAGCACAACAATACGCAGAGTTTGATAGCGTGCAACAAAAAGAATTTCTTAGCTTATTAAGTAAACCAGAAACTATACAAAATTTTGAATTAAGACAATTAACTATAGATGCACTGTTAGATACTAAACCAGAAACATTAGCTAATGCATTAGAAAATTCTAGCGTTAGAACAGAAGAATATATAGAAACTGCAAAAGATAATTATACAACATTATTAATTCCAAAATTAAGTTCAGTAACAACAGTTGAGCAAATAAATGAATTAGTAAAAGGTGTACCTGTTGATACAAGGGCTGCAGTTAAAGAAGGTTTATTAACACATTATATATCTATGAAAATAGATTTTGCTTCAGATGATGAAGAAAAGATAAACAACCTTCAACTTGAATTAAATAAACCAAATCCAGATGTAGTTAGTTTAACTGCATTGCTTGACCAACATCAAATACAAAGAAACGAACTATTTGAAAATACAGGCGAGTTAGCACAATTTATTATAGATATGGATGTTAAAGGTAGGGGTGATTTAGTAAAATATTTAACAACTAAAGCTACATTTATAAGAACAAGAGATTCTTTAGTTATAGATAAAGTAGAAAAACAAATACAAAATAATTTAAGAAACATGGCTACATCACAAGACCCTGTAAATGATTATACTAAATTTCAAAAAGCAATATTAAATGGTAAATTTAAAGATCAACAATCAAAGCTAGATTCTTTAGGTACTATATTTGGTCATACTATGAATAGGTTAGCAAGGCAAAGAGGTGTGTCTTATAATGAATTAATAAAAATTAAAGGTATGCTTGAAAATCCAACTCTACACGATGAGGCTGCATTATCTGATGATGGTAAATATGTACTTACAGCTTACAGAAATGCATTTGATGACATACCAACAGTGGTAAATAGATCCATACAAGCAAGACTAAATGATATAAAACGTGAAATTGATACAAATTTAACCAATAAAAGATTAAACATTATTGGTATTACAATGGAAGGCCAAGGCCAAGTACCAGAAGACGATCTTAAATTTTATCAAGATCAAGTTTATGGTGAAAATTTATTAATAAATTCTAGTAATATAAAAATGTATGAAGAGTTATTTCAAGAGCTTGGTAATAATAATATGTTTCCAGCTGTAAAAACTTATTTTGAAAATGTAGTAAACTCACAAAATGAAGATGATATAAATACAGCAGCAGGTTTGTGGTCACAATATACAAATGCACAAACAACATCTGCTGGAACACCATATGTAGGTGATAGATTAAAGAATAAAATTAGCAAAGGTGCTTACAACAAATTAGCAGCTGCCCATTATACAGCAAAAAAAGAAGGCATACTTCCTTCTACAGCAATGTTTGAACTTAATGCGTATGAAGGAAATGTTGAGCAAGATATATTAATTGATTTGTCAAAAGATAATAAAAAATACAAAAACTTAATTCGTTATTTTGATGATAAAAATATGAGTGCAAATTACAAAGCGCAAATAATAGCTGGTTTAAAAATGGCTAAAGCTAGAGGAAACATTATAACAGATGAATATGTTAATGAATATATACAAGATTATACAAAAGACATAAGCGCAAAAGCAGATTCTAATGTTATTGCACCAACTATAGATGGAGCAGTTGAGTATGCTATATCTTCACATATAAGCAAAACTGACTTTTTAGAATCAGTTGGCAATCTTACAGATGCTTTAATTGCTAGTAATCCAGACAGCCCATTGCTAGGAGAAACGACAACTTTTGATCAAGTCAAACAAGGATTTAGAGATATACTTGGTATGAATGCTGGTTTGTTAGTTGGCACAGTTTTGGAGTCAATGGGATTTCAAGAAGGTTCTTATGATGCATCTGCAAATTTATATAACCAAGAAAGAGTTAGGCAAGGCTATGATACTTTAATTGCGTCTATTGTTTGGAAACCTGACACAGTTTCTTTTGCAAATGGACAACCTAAATATATAGCAGGTTTTATAAATGATTTTGATAGATGGGAAGAAATACCTATAAACGGAGAGCAATACACTTTAATTCCGTCAGATGAAGAAGGAAAAGCTAAAGATAGATTTGTTACATATCAACAACATGGTAGCGCATTAATGAGTCCTGATTTATCTGTAAGGTCAAAATCTTTTATTGAAGTTTTAGCATCGCGTGAATTTTTTAAAAGCTATGAACAGCTTAAACTTCTTGATGAATATCCACAACTTTTGCAGGTTTACACAGAAGAGCAAATTAAAGAAATATTTGATGCAAGAAAAGAATTATCTTATGGGGACAATAACTGATGGCAGATATAGAAATTCCATTAGCACCAGTATATTCTCAGACTCAAGGTAAACCAAGAGACATAACAAAAACAAGTTATGGGCAAGCATTTAACGCACAATCACGTAGACTTTTTTCTGCGCCTTTACAGCAATTAAAATTTTACACAAGTGATACACCTTACGATCCAGATTCAAATGATAGAATTGAAACATATATTGAAAATAACGATCTTTATTCACAAGACGCACAATATTTAAGAGCGTATGGAATAGGCAGCGAAGAAAACTTTTTGTCAGCATTAGATTATATTAGCAGAAAAAATAGAGATAAAGAATCTATGAACAATGCTTCTACTTTAACTGCATTTGTAAGTGATCCATTGCTACCAGTTACAATAGCTACACCATATGTTGCTGTAAATTTATCAAGAGCAACAGGATATGCTTTATATAAAGGTGGCCTTAAAGGTAGCTTAAAGCAAGTTGCTAGAGCAAATGCACTGCTAACAGGCAAAAGGTATACAGGTAAAGAGCTATCAAAAATAGCTGCATTAGATGCTGCGGTAACAAGTGGTGCATATAATATAACAACAGCATTTACAGATATAGGCGTAAACCCTGATGAAGTAGATGATATTATGTTTGCTGCTTCTCTTAGCACTATGGCTGATACAGCAATCTCAAGTGCATTTGGCTATGGTCTTGGAAAATATATTGAACGTCCACGAAATGGAAAAGTAAGAGTTAGAAATTATAGTACAAAATATAAACAATTTTTAAATAGTGTAAATTCAAGGCCAACAAAAGATGGAACTCCATTATCATACACTGGAAAATGGTTTAATGAATCTTGGTTTGGAAAAATGATACCAAGCCCACTAAAAGCAACTGTTACAGATAAAGATATACCAGATAAATATACTGAAGAAATGTTATTACTTGGTGGTTCTAATGGATTACCATTAGTTGCAAATCAAATGGGTAAAAGTGTTGGTAATTCTGTGTTTATAAATGCTGGTCGCAGACAAGGCGAATGGTACAAAGCTATGGAAGTAGTTGATAATGGCTATAGAGAAGTAAGCCCTAGAGGAAAACCAGAAGTTCTTAATGTAAATCTTGCAGGGCCAATTGAAAGTGTAAGAAAAAGAATTGGTATGAGTGCTTTTCCTCCGTCTGAATGGCAAAGCCATATTGGTCAATTAATTATGGATGATGTTCCATACGACAAAGTATCTCCACAAGAAGCGCAAGCTATGCAAGCTGTAAGAGGGTATTTTGAGCCATTTGGTAAAGAGCTTGAAGAAATAGGTTTAATAAATAAACGTGATGTATTTGAAGAATCTTACAATAAAGATTTAGGTAGAGCGTTTGAGGTAATAAGCGTTACTAATAAAATAATTGATCAAAATAAAAGATGGATGTCTTCTGAAATAGATGCAATGCAAGCTATTATAGATAAGCAAAAAGTAATACAAAGATCAATTATTGCACAAGAAAGTAATAGAGGTTTAACATCTAAGCAAGTTAAATTAAAAGCTGATGTGCAAGATACAATAACAAAATACCAAGATCAGATTGATAATTTTAACAAACAATTTGACACAATTAATAATGCTAAATCTATAGAAGAATTACAATTAGCGCATAGTAAATTAAATTTAACAAAAAAAATGGAAAAAGGTTTAGTTGATTTAAATACAGCAATTAAAGAAATAAGAGCAAAAATAGACAATGCAGCTGAAGTTATTAAATTTAATGACAAGAAAACTGCAAAAACTAAATATGATTTACCTAGAATATTTAATAGAAAAAAAATACACAAAGATAGAGATGGATTTAGAAACGCTCTTATAGAGGCATATAAAAAAGATCCTACTGTAATTAGTAAAGATGCTAATGGTTTTTATATTATGCAAAAACTAGCAACTGATCCAGATTCATTGTATCGTAGAGCAGAAGAAACAATTGAAAACATTATGGAGGAAACAGAAGAAGATGCCATTGACGCTATTTTTACTGGTTATGGTCGCAGCGGTCCTCTTGTCTCTAGAAGACTAAGTATACCTAATAAAGATATAAAAAATTATTTAGTTACTGACGTTAAAGAACTTATGATTAACTATGGTGCAAGAGTTGCGCCAAAACTAGAATATCACAAAGCTAATTTAAATCCTGATAATGGCAAACTTATGACATTAGAGGAAAAAATTAATAGATTACGCAATGATATGAAAAAAGATAATGTTCCTCCTAAAAAAATAAATAAGTTTATAAAAAATTATGTGCATACATATGATAGAGTAGTTGGAGCTGCATTAAAACGACCTGATGCTTGGGATACAAAAATAGCAGATTCGCTTAGAACAGCAACAAGCTGGACGTTTCTTGGTGGTTCTGGTGTAGCAGCATTTGGTGACGCTGCATCTATATTTATGGATCATGAGTTAAATGTGTTAGGTCGTACAGTTATAGGGTTAATGGATGATGTTAAATGGGGCGTTGGTGCAAACGAATTAAAATTAGCTGGTGAAGCTTTAGAGTTAAAACAAGGAACTACACACTTAAGGTTAATGGAAAGTTTATCTAATAATATGTTTAATAAAACAGTACCTGATAAATTAAACAATGCATTTTTTGTAGCAAATGGACTTGGCCCTGTAACTGTAGGTATGAAAATATTAGACAGTATAGTCCGCGGTCATACAATTATTGAGTCATCAATTAGATTAACAAAAAATCAAGCTTCAGATTTTGAAAAAGAATTTTTAGCTAGGTATAATATAACTCCAGCAATGGCAAAACGTATAAGCAAAATGCCATATCAAAGATCTAAAGGTGGTGACTTGATACAGCCAAACACTGAAGCGTGGACTGACGTAGAGGCAGTAACTGAATTTAGAAACGCACTTAGATCGGGTGTAATGAATAGAGTTATCATGGGTGGTCCAGAAGATAAACCTATTACTATGGATGGTGTAGCATATATACCAGATCATATAGCTAGAACTTTGCCATACTATGATAAAATGCCAAAAGATTCTAGAGTCCCAGGATATGTTAGATTTGAATCTGGCTTCTTAGCATTACCATTTACTTTTTATAGTTTTGTGGTTGGTGCATTAAACAAAATTACAGGTAATATGGCAGCTGGTGCTGTAAGAAATAAAACGGCTCATATAGCTGTAGCAATGATACTTGGATATAGTATTACAAAATTCCGCACACCTGACTGGGCTTGGGAAAAAATGGATATAGAAGATAAAGTAATGAGATCTTTTGATATGTCAGGTATAGCTGCACTACAAAGCGATATGCTTTATAGAACGCTATCAATGGCACATGAGTTTGGTTTTGATAGTGGTTTTCCAATACAGCCAAAATATAGCGGTGGATACGATCCATTAGGTGCAGCAGTAAGTGTAGGTGGCGCACCAGCAGATTGGACATTGGAAATGATGCGATCAATAAAGCTTATGATTGAAGGTGATGTAGGAGATGGCGCAAAGAAATTTGTAAATATGCTTCCTCTTATAGAAACAGTAGCTACAGGTGATGTAATTAAAGACACGATGAAAGATATTGTAGGGCAATTACCTAACAGGCCATAAATTGTGTAAATATTTTGTGCGTTGCGCTTCTGTGCAATCAATGGAAAAAAGAACACAGAGGTGACACATGACAATAA
>Ga0206125_10002202_pt1 | contig 20991 bp, 18 predicted proteins | sample Helgoland_Spring_4_FD_148598 | JGI IMG/M metagenome (GOLD analysis project Ga0206125, IMG submission 148598) | Pelagic subsurface seawater microbial communities from Kabeltonne, Helgoland, North Sea - Helgoland_Spring_Bloom_20160331_1 | ecosystem: Environmental > Aquatic > Marine > Epipelagic ... | reverse complement strand
ACTACTCCGCTGATATGCAGGCCGCGGATCAACGGCTAGGGATTTCTCGATCAGTTGCTTGGTGGCATCTTCTAACGCGTGAGCGACATCATCAGCCCACTCAACCTTGAGGTAAGCTGGTGCCTCGTGGGCAAAACCACCCATCGCATCTGGTAATGCATCGGCATAGGGGAGGTAAGGTTTTACATCGATAATAGGGGTAGCGTTGACGAGATCTACACCTCTCAGGTGTAGTATGGGGCTATTGCTACTATTCACTTCTATTCGTTCTAGCCTGACACAAGACAGCCCAATCGGGTTCGGCCTAAACGGGGAGCGGGAAGCAAAGACACCAGTTTTTTCATTACCACCAAGACGTGGAGGGCGAACTGTTGGTTTCCAGTGATCGCGGACCGCCTGGTGAAAAACAAAAATCAGCCATAGGTGGGAGAAATTCTCCAGTCCGCGCACGCAGTCTACATTATCAAAGCCGGGCTCAAAAGTCAGCTCACCCCAAGCCTCATCAACTAGCCCGGGCTGCCGAGGAACACCAAATTTTTCTCCATAACATGTTTTTATATGACCAATGATTTCGAACTGCATATTTAAAGTAAACTATCAGTAATGGTAGTTAGCGGCCACAAAATCTCGATCAAATAAACACGTGTTTTGACAACAGCAAACCAAAAAGAACAAGGTGTTGTTAAATGAAAACGGGGTGAAGCCATAAGCTCCACCCCGTTAGTATAATTGGTCATAATTGCATGAACCAATTCCCAATAGCAATATAAACGTTATTTTTAGCGGACCTCGCCGGGACCCCAATCAAATCCAAATTGTAACCAGATGCTGTCTTCTGTACCGTGACCTTTGATGTCATCATGGTTGTATTGGAGGCGAACTAAGCCGGTAAGATCACTACCAAAATCAAATTTCTTGGTAAGCGATGGAGAGATGCGGGTCCGCTCGACAAGTTCAAGATCTCCAGCAGTAGCACCTTCAAGGTAGCCGTAGCGAACGCCGGCTTCCCAATTCTCAGTAAATTCCCAGAGTAGGGCGGTATTGAAACCACAATCTTCCAATCTTCCCTCTTCGGTTTCTGCATCACGCATGATCCACTCAGAGCGCCAGCGGAATTGTTGGCCCCCTGGCTCAAGCCCGTTTTCACGCCAGGTGTAGGTGAAGTCAGCCCCGTAAATATCAGTGGTCATGCCAAAGCCGTTATCTCCAGTTAGGAAACTACCACCAGCTTGAAAACGATGGAAGTCGTTAGCTCCCAATTGTGCCTGGTAACGAACGACAATGATGTTCTTTTCAGGACGTGCCATTTCAGCTTCTTCACCGTGGTCATGTTCTTCTTCAGCTCCACCATCTTCATCACCATGTTCTTCTTCGTGCTCATGGGTGACAGCGGATCCTAATCCAACACTGAGTGCATCTTGCCATGATGTAGGAACGAGCCAAGTTAGCTCACCACCATCATAGGCAAAGCCGTCTTCGCCAAGAAATCTGACAGTAGTCATGTTGGCATCAGCAAAGTCCCAAGCATGTAAATGGCGTGCGTTTTGGTCGCCGAAGCGTGCTAACATGCGGCCACCACGGAGTTCAAAACCACCTGGCAGATTATCGAGCTTGAGGAAGCCCTCTTCAAACTCAGACTCGAAGTCTTCACCATCTTGTTTGTAAGTATTAACGGTGGCAAAACCTTTGAGGTAATCACCAATGTAGATATTGGCGCCAATTTCAAAAGCTTGGAAGTTGAAGTTGTCTTGAGAGGGGTCGTGCCCACCAAGTTCAATTTCGTCGTTCGGTAATGTGGTGCTACCGTGAGCTAAGCGCAGGTGAAGCGTAGGCTCAAGACGCAGAATGTTATCATTTTCAGATGATACTGCAGAGGTAGCATTACCTGACGGTTCTGCCAAAGCAGCTTGACTAAACGTCACAAGAGCAAGGCTTGCGATTGTATGTTTTACGGATGTTTTATTCATATTTAGTTAGTTTAGTTAGTGTTGAGTATTTCGAGATTGTTTGAATGGGCTGTAGTTTGGGCTGCAGAAGTAGGCGAGGATGAATAATGCGCCGAGAACGAGCACAATGGCTGGTCCTGTGGGGATGTTGAAGGGAACCGAAATAACAACAGCGAGTACGGCACTGATACCGCCGACAAGTCCACCACCCCAAAAAAGCCACTGGGTGTGATTGGTGAAAAGTGAGACTATTGCACCAGGTACTACAAGGAGGCCGATTGACAAAATGGGACCCACGGCCTGGAAGCTTGCCATCAGAGCAAAAATCATGAGCGCATAGAGCAAGTAATTCATCCAACGAATAGCAACACCTTGGACTGCGGCTACGTTGGGCTCAAACAATGTCAGCAGCAGTGGGCGCATGAAAAGTGTGGCACTCAAAAGAGTGAAGCACGCGATGGCAAAAAATACTTTGAGATCATCATCACTAACAGAGAGGATACTACCAAAGAGCCATTCTTCGAGATCCTGGGAGGTGTGTACGTATTGAAGTAAGACGACACCGAGGGCGAATGCAGTCGTAAAAAAAATCGCCAGCGCTGTGCTCTGAGGAAGCCTTGTGTGGCGTGTGATGGTTATCGATCCGAGCCCCACTAATAATGCTGCTACAAGTGCGCCCATAAATGCACCAGCCTGTGTAAGTGCGCCGGTAATGAGTACTACGATCACAATACCTGGAAGCATGGTGTGACACAGCGCACTTAAGGTCAGCGAGCTTTTTCTGAGCAGCACGAACCCACTGACAAAGCCATTGGTGAAGCCAATGAGGGCGGCAGCTACTAAAGCCCTGCGAAAGAAGGGCATCTCAAGTATTTCAAGTAGTTCAGACATTGGCTGTGTTTTCGAAAGTACGATTTAAATTATCTGCACTTAGTGTGCTTTGACATTCGCCGTATGCTACTACTCGACGGTTCAAAAGTAGGACGTGATCAAAAATATCAGCCAGCGTATTGACGTCGTGATGAGAGGCAATGACCAGTCGGTTTTCTTTGGCGAGTTTGCGCAGCAATCGCGTAAGGTTTGCCGTGTGATCGCGGTCAAGCCCAGTGAATGGCTCATCTAATAATAATACATGAGCCTCTTGTGCTACGGCACGAGCGATGAAGACACGTTGCTTTTGGCCACCAGAAAGCTCACTGATTTGGCGGTTGGAAAGCTCTCCATCTACTTCCATGAGGGCAAGTGCCCTTTCGACAGCTTTGTCGTCTACCTCGGTGAATTTTTTCCATGGCCCAAGCTGTGAATACCGACCCATCTCAACCACGCCACGCACGGTAATTGGAAAATTCCAATCAACCTCCTCATGTTGGGGTAAATAGGCGAACTCGCCACCACGTGTCTGGACGTTGTTTTTACCTGACCAGCTAATTTGTCCATTTCGTTGTTTGATCAGTCCAGCAATGGCTTTGAGCAGAGTGCTTTTACCAGCGCCATTGGGGCCGACAAGGGCGAGGCTACTACCGCAGTGTGCATGTAGGTTGATGTTCTCTAAAACGGTGTTATCACGATAAGCTACTTCTAGATCTTTGATGACAAGCTCATGGGTTTGTCCATGAGTATGGCTGTGGGTACATTTACTCATGGTGGTGATGATGTTCGCCGCAATCGTATTCGATGGTTTCGTTGATGCTTTTGGATCGGCTATAAAAAGAAAAACGCTTGCTCTGACCATGGACGGGGGAGATGTGAATTTGAACGAAGTGATGTGCTCCATCTACACAATCCTCTGGCCAGACGACATCTAACCAATAGCTAACGGCTTGGTGCGATATAAAGTGTATGGTTTCGTAACACGGATTTTCCCTGGGCTGAGACCTATCGAGTAGTACCTTGTCAGCTTTTCCGGTTACGCCAGGTTGAGTAATGGTGTACGAGGCTGGGGGAGAGGAAAAGGTGAACTGAATTTCAGCTTCGATGGTGTCATTTTGCTCACTTATGATTGGTGTTGCAGCGACCTTGCTGACAGCTGTGCCCGTGCCAATGTAGCTCTTGCCAGCTAAACCTAGGACGGCTAGAGCAATGAGTAAAAGCAGTGCTTGCAGGGGTGGAAGGCCGCGCATACTAAATAATAAGGTTAAGGAGGTAAGATTGATTAATGACTATTGTGAGAGTGCGGTGACAATTTTTGTGACATTGTCACGCATCATTTTTTCATAGTTTGCAGAACCATCGGCTACGAGTGTGCCACCGATTTTTACACCGGTTTCCTTGGCTATGATTTGCAGTGCTTTTGGGTTTGCCCGCATCTCTGGGAAGATGGCTTTCACATTATATTTTCTGATCTCTTGAATCGCGGTTGCTTGATATTGGGCGCTTGTTTTTTGATGAGCTGTCAGCCCTTTGATGGGCAATGACCTGAAACCATATTCTTTGCAGAAATATCCAAATGCAGCATGAGCAGTGCTGAGAATTCGTTCTTTTCGGGGAATACGGCTAACTTCGCGCTTAATCCACGTGTTCAGTGACTCAAGGCGCTCTGAGTAGTTAGCAGCATTCGCTTTATAAGCGCCTGCATTCGCTGGGTCGACGGCAGCGAATTCTTTGGCAATCACCCGTGCTGCTTTCTGCATGTTACTGACACGATGCCACCAATGAGGATCGATATCACCGTATGCATGATCTGGGCAACAAACGTAAAGGCTATCACGCCCACTAATCTTTTGGGAGGAAATAGTTCGACCAACCTCGACTACCTTTGCTGCCTCACCCAATGTATTTCTGAGTTTGTCTAGGTAGTTTTCTAGATTTTTACCACTAGCAAGATATAGCTTGGCGTCCTTCACCTCAAGTAAGGATTGGGGAGTCGGTTCAAAATCGTGGGGGTTTGCGTGGGGGTGAATCAACTGAATCACGTGGGCGTGCTGACCTGCCACTTGTCGCGCCACATCGGTGATGAATGGGTGCAGACTAGCTACTTTTAGATCAGCTTGAGCGCTGCTAAAAGATAAGGCAGAGATGAGCCATAGCGTGTGAAATAGAAAATATTTTCTCATGAACGTAGGCGCTGTTAACGCAAAATACATACTATTGCAAGTAAATTGCATTAAAAATAATCTCAGTTTGTGCATTGGATTTTTATCACCGGTCTCTAAAAAGCAGTTTGATGATTACGCGTTTCGCACCATCCCCAACAGGCCAACTTCATCTAGGCCATGCTTATGCGGCGTTGTTTGCTTATGAATTAGCCCTAGATAATGGTGGCCGATTCTTGCTTCGGTTTGAGGATATAGATAGCACTCGGGTTCGAGACCGGTATTATCTCGCCATTGAGCAAGACCTTGCTTGGCTGGGTATTCATTGGAATGGGACACCCATCAGGCAAACAGATCGATTACCATCTTATACAGAGTCGCTTAACAAGCTAAAGTCTATGGGTGTGGCGTATCCTTGTTTCTGCACACGCCGTGAAATTCAACAAGAGCTTAAGACGATGATACATGCTCCTCATAGCCATAATGAGGGCGAGCATGATGCTGTGTATCCTGGCACATGCAGAAATCTCAGCCCAATGGAGAGAGCAGAGCGCATTGAGCAGGAGCAAGCGCACTGTTGGCGGCTGAATGCTAATAGAGCAGCAGATTTGACTGGCCCATTAGACTTCGAGGACAAAATAAAAGGTGTGATCAATGTGGAACCTTTCTTATTGGGTGATGTGGTTTTGGCACGTAAGGATATCGCCACCTCATATCACTTGGCAGTCGTGACCGATGATTATTTTCAAGAAGTGACCGATGTGACACGTGGTGAAGACTTATTGTCATCGACTCACGTGCATCGATTGTTACAGAGCCTTCTTAATTTGAACGTGCCGGTGTATCATCACCATCAGTTGATTAAGGATGATGCTGGCAAGCGCTTAGCAAAGCGGGACGAAGCCCTTAGTCTGGCGGCCTTGCGCCAGCAGGGGACGAGTAGTGAAGAAGTTCTTAAAATGCTTAGTCACTCACTGGAGGCGTAGTGCTTTGTCTATGTAAACCCACGTTGCATCGGCCAGCTTCTAGCTGGATGTTTGAGGGGTAAAAAACAAGATGCGCAGGCTGTTGGCTACAACGATAATGGTGGAGCCCTCATGTCCTAATACACCGACAGTCAGTGGGATCCAGCTCCCGAGAGCTGCTAGACCCAGTAAGAGGACAATACCTAAGGAGATACTTAGATTTTGCCGGATGATTCTACGGCAGTATCTGCTGAGGTGATAGGCTTCGAGCAAGCTTTCGAGGTTATCGTGGGTGAGCACTACATCAGCTTGCTCTAATACGGCATCACTACCCCGCAGACCCATGCCAATAGACACGTCAGCAGCAGCAAGACTTGGGGCGTCATTGATGCCATCGCCAGCCATTGCTACTTTGTCACCCTGATCACGCCAGTTTTGAATGAGTGCTACTTTATCCTCTGGATGAAGCTCATGGTGGAAGTCACTGAGACCGACTTCGTCGGCGATAATTTGAGCGGATGCAGCTCTGTCACCCGTGAGCATCGATGTCTTAATACCGTCTTGATTGAGTTTGCTGATTAATTCCCTCGCCTCGGGTCGCGGCGTATCTCTTAACAATAGCCTTCCGGTTAATTCTTTGTGCTGAACAATGACTTCGGTGAGTCCTGGATCTGGCAGTGGTAGTGCGTTGAGCCAGTCGTTGGATGGCACTTGATCTAGAATCAAATCTCTGCGACCAAGGATGACTTGGTGATTATCAATGCTGGCCTTGAGACCTTTTCCGGGAATAGAGACAAAATTTGAGATGCCTATTTGGGTGCCATCTCGCTTTCTGTGTTCAGCAAGTATGGCCCGAGACAATGGATGGGTTGAGTTGAGTGATAGTGAGGCTGCTAGGTCGAGAATGCTTTGATCGTTATCTGCAACATTGGTTTCGATATCGATGAGCTCAAGTTCGCCTTTAGTGATTGTCCCCGTTTTATCCATAGCAAGGCGTGAAATATCCGCAAAATTCTCAACCGCAATACCACCCCTAAATAATACACCGCGGCGGGCTCCGCTCGCTATGCCGGCCAGGATGGCACTAGGTATAGAAATGACTAGTGCACAAGGGGAGCAGACAACAAGTAAAGTCATGGCACGATAGAAAGCACTTTTGTTTTCTACATCGGATATGAATGCCGGTAGCTGCATGCTATAATGCCAAACAAGAAACATGACGAAAGAGAGCGTCAAAATCGCAATGGTATAAGCAGTGCCGAACCGGTCCGTGAATCGTTGAGAGGGGGCCTTTGATGTCTGCGCCTCTTTGATAAGAGAGATAATACGCGCGTGAGCGCTGTCGCCTGCAACTTTTTCAACCGACGCATCTAATTTTCCCCACGTGTTAATTGTGCCTCCATAGACATGATCACCAGTTTGTTTTTTTACGGGATTAGCTTCTCCAGTAATCGATGACTCATCTGCCGAGCTCTCACCATCAATGATAACGCTGTCTGTCGGAAATTGTTCTCCCGGTAAGATGCGTATTTCATCACCTTGACGTAATGCGGAAACGGCAACTTCCTGAGTAGATCCATTTGCACCAATAAGCAGGGCTTGCTTTGGTGCATCGTTGAAGAGAGAGCGAATCTCTCGTTCTGTACGTGCCATAGCCATGGCTTCTAATGCCCCACTGAGTGAGAACAAAAATAATAGCGCTGCCCCTTCCCACCACGCACCAATAAATGCGGCACCAACAGCAACACAGACCATCAAAAAATGAATATCTAAGCGCAATTTCCTAAGCTTATTGATCGTGTCTAACGCGGCATCCCAGCCGCCGGTCATGTATGCAATTAGATATAACCCAAGAGTGATGTTGGCCATATCCTCATAGCGCTGGGTGATGATGCCAGCTAAGGTGGCAAGACCACAAAGTATCGCGCTTCCGAGTAGTAGAGGCCAAGAATTTTCGCTGTGATCGTTATTCATGGGTTAGCGCACATGATAGCTAATGCTGTATTAATAAGAAACAGTAAAAGCCATGAGATTCATTCTCAATAAATAGACATAATTGAATGAATTATTCTGTCTGTTTACGTCCAATGATTGTAAGAATTTGGCTATTGTCATCGCACAGGCCATCAGTAGAGAAATCACCAATAATGCGCTCTACGCTAAATCCTGATTGCTCTAGCAAAAGAACAATTTCACGTTGCCAGAACCATGTGAGTTGCTGAGTGCTGAGGCTTGACTCTAACACTTTATGGTTGGCATCGAGAATTTCATAGCGGTGCTCTCTAATTAGAAGCTGAGACATGCGCTTGATCTGAAAGCGTGTATGGCACTGCGCTTTCTCGCCATCAGGCATTGCAATTTCCTGATCAATAAACCAAGCATCTTCTTCGAGGTCACCAGTGATTTCTGCCCATGGTATGAAAATAGTGCAATAAAAGCCGCCTCCTGGATGAAGGTGTTGCTGTATGTTGGTGAGGGTTTTAGATAGTTGCTCGTATGATACCAACTGTAGAGAAAAAGCAGGGATGGTGATCGCGTTATACAGAGAGCCAGTGGCAAAATTTTCCATGCTCGCTTGGTGCAGATATGGCTCAAATGCTTTTGTCTTTTCTCGGCATAATTGAAGCATGTCATTTGAGTTATCTAGTCCTTCTATGAGATAGCCTTTTTTTAATAGCGGAGCTAACAGACGCCCAGATCCGCAACCTAGTTCCAGAGCAGTGCCGGGGTATTGCTTGAGAAATGCTTCGATTAAGTCGAGTTCAGCACTTGGTCCTTCAGAGGCCCAAAATAAGTCATGTAGTTTGGCTTCGAGCTGATCGTACATGGGCAATATATCGTTGTGCAATATCGTTAGATCAAGTGCTTATGCATCTTGTGGTCTGATCATGGCATACAGTGTCGTCCCGGGTGATGGTGTCCGCATCTTATCATAAGCGACTTCTAGACCTTTATCTTCGGTAACCCTGAATAGAAGAATATGCTCTTCTCCATACATTTCCTTAAAATCCTCTAAGGTAAATTGTTCAGTAATAGTGGTTTTCTTGATAACCGCACCCTCAGCAACAAACCGCTCAAGCATTTTGAACTGCGGCCTTGATGGGAAACAGATGCGCCCGCGCATGTGAGATGCTACAGCGGTCTGATGGTGATCATGATCATCAATGGGGGCTACTTGCCAAACGTTTTGGCTGCCAAAGACATGAACAAAGTGATGGGCTGCTAGTGAGTTCACCTCGTCATTGGGTGTGGTCGTAATCAGCTGTCCCAAGCCCGTTAACTCAAGCTCGTCTTCTACATATTCAGAGAGAATATTAGCACGTACTGCTGGAAGACCCTCAAGCTTAGCTCGGGCAATATTACTGTAATTGGTATCAAGTAATAGCACATCGTGGCCGTCCTCTTTAAGGGCCTTGGCAATTAAGCGAACCCATTGGCCTGCACCAGCAAAGAGTATACCACGTGGGTTCTCAGTCGCTAGACCTAGGCGCCGTGCTACTGGAGCCGAGAGAATGCCATAAAAAGCTACCGTCCCTACAATGACAATGAAGACCAGCGGAACCATTTGATGGGACAAATGCTCAATTTCTTTTCCTATGCGACCTTCGTCGATAGCATGAGCAAACTCTAGTGAAAAAATTGCGGTAACAGCAGCCGCTACGATGCCTCGTGGCGCCATCAAGGACAAGAACACCTGTTCCTTAAAGGTAACGTGTCGAGAAAAGAGGTTGGCACCGAACACGGCAAGAGGCCGCACTACTACGATGAGCATGACGAGAAGACAAATACCAGGAATGAGAGCCTCGCTCAGCGCATCGAGGGCGACGCGACCTGATAACACAATAAAGAGCACGGAAATGATCAATACCCTGAGGTTTTCCTTAAATTCGAGAATATGTTTTACCGAGACCGATTTTTGGTTTGCCAAGGCAATACCCAATACCGTGCAGGTTAGTAGACCAGACTCTGGTTGAATTGCGTTTGATGCTGCAAATGCCGTGGCTGTGACGGCCAACAGGAAAACGGAGTGAAGATAATCTGGTATGAGATGAAATTTGAGCATCAGCTCTATAATTTTGGCGAGCACAAAGGCCAAGACTACACCGACAAGTAATGTCAGACCGATGGCACGCAGAATTTCATCTCGTGCGGCATCAACATTACCGGCTATGGCAACCTGAAAAACAAGAACAGCTAAGATGGCCCCAATCGGATCAATTACAATGCCCTCCCACTTAACAACATTACCAATTTTTCGCGATGGTTTGATATGCCTTAGGAGTGGGGCAATGACAGTAGGCCCTGTAACTACAAGAATAGCGCCTAAAAGAGAGGCGATGCGCCAATCAAAGCCGAGCACATGTTTCATCGCGACGTAGCTGAGACCAAAACTAATGACAACACCGAGTGTACAAAGACGAATAACTGGCGTGCCACTCTCTTTCAAATCTGAAAATTTGAGAGTTAACCCCCCTTCAAACAATATGATCGCGACACAGAGTCCAACAGCCGAGAGCAGCACGTTGTCACCTACTAAGTAATCATCAATAGTTGCGCCCGCAAACTGACCCAAACCGAAACCAAATGCGAGGAGCACGAGAATGGATGGTAGTTTACATTTCCAGGCAAGCCACTGTGCGGCGATCCCTAGAGCTAGGACGAGAGTGAAGTAGGTAAGAGGAGTCATCGAGCTGTGTATAATTCAATAGAGAAAATCGGCTGATGACCATGTCAATTGCAGCCAATTTCATAAACATGAGAGGCTTTAAAAAAGATGCATGGTGACTTGACGCGAGAGGTCATAGCTAAGAGAATATACAAGTTATTTCTCGTGTAGCTTGTCGTGAACACCCTTACTGCGGCTACTTTTATTTGATCCTCAACGCTACGACGCACTGTGTACTCCAACGAAGACTATCTCCTCGAGCTACTTACTGAGGCTGGTTTGGTAACCAATGAAGAAATTGAGGGTGTAAAAAGCAAGCTGGAAGACAGAGAGAGTATTGTTGAGCGCTTTATTACAAGTCAGCGCCTCACGGAGGAGCAAGTGGCCCGTGTTTCAGCTCAGAGTGCTAGTATGCATTTCATCGATCTTGAGCATACGCCTATCGCGCCTGATGTCTTTGAGCAAATACCCGATGATATCGCAAGAAGGTTTCGTGCAGTACCTGTCTTCGATGACGGAGCTACGCTCACGGTTGCGGTTGCGGACCCTCTTGATTTTGAAGTGCTAGACGGGCTGCCTCATATCATTAAACGTGAAATCAATCCTGTTTGTGCGACAGCTTCCTCGATTGATTTAACCATTCGACAGAACTATGGGGGTGAAGTCCTTGAGGAGGAGGCAGAGTCAGAATTTACCGTAGTGACTCAAGATGGGGCTGAGGAGGCATCCGAGGACGATGCCCCCATTATCAGACTAGTATCAACAATGCTACTCGAGGCATTTAAGCTCGGTGCGAGTGACATCCATATAGAGCCAATGGAAACCACCCTGCGTTTTCGTTATCGAATAGATGGCAAATTAATTGAAGCAGACAACCACCCTAAAAAGCTTCACCCTGCTATTGTTGCCCGCATCAAAGTTATGAGTGGCACCATGAGTATTGCGGAGAAACGCTTGCCGCAGGATGGGCGTATTCAAATACGTGTGGCGGGTAAGGAAGTTGATCTTCGAGTATCATCGGTGCCCAGTAACCATGGTGAAAGCATCGTCATGCGTATTCTCGACAAAAGCGCGCTTATGCTTGGGCTGCCCGAGCTCGGATTTTTCTCTGATGATCAAGACGAGATTAATGAGCTTATTCGCATGCCTGATGGCATCATTCTTGTCACTGGCCCAACCGGATCAGGTAAGACAACCACGCTGTATGGTTGTTTGAATACGATAAACAAGCCGGACCGCAAAATCATCACCGTTGAAGACCCGGTAGAATACGAGCTTCCCGGTATCAACCAAGTGATGGTGAAGACCGATATCGGCATGACCTTTGCCGCTGCACTTCGGGCGATGATGAGGCAGGCACCCAATGTAATCATGTTGGGTGAGATCCGTGATGAGGAAACAGCAGGTATTGCCATACAGGCTGCGCTGACAGGCCACCTTGTGTTTTCCACTCTACACACTAACGATGCGCCAGGTGCTGTAGCGCGTTTGGTTGATATAGGGGTGAAGCGATTTTTAATTGCCTCAGCCGTACGAGCGATCATTGCGCAGCGACTCGTTCGCAAGCTTTGCCCTAACTGTAAATTACCAGCCAGCTTAACTGAGCGTGACATGAGGACCCTGAATCTCGATGTGCGCCAAGTGGCAGAGAGCAATATCATGGGACCTAAGGGTTGTGAAATGTGCCGAAATTTGGGCTATCGTGGCCGCATGGGCATTTTTGAATTATTCAAAATTGATGACGAGGTTCGACATCTCATTAATGAAGACCTCACCTCACCGCAGCTCAGGCGTAGGGCACGTGAATTGGGTATGCGTACACTTCGTGAAGATGGCATTCGCAAGGTATTAGCCGGTATCACAGCGCCAGAGGAAATTCTCCGAGTAACATCATCCGATAGCGATTAAATAATTATAGCATTCTCAACACCCCGTAGAGCTCGCTGAGCCTTAGACAAGAAACTCGCAGCGAATTACTCCAAAACACGAACCATCTACCATGGACCACTCACAACTTATCGACATCTTTATGAACCGAGGCATGGTAGACCAGTACCTTGCTGACGATATCCTGATGGAGGTCGAAAATAGTGGCAAGGATGTCCCAGAGATCTTGACGGACTACGAGGTGATTCAGAAAGAAGAGGATGTTTGGCCTATCATCGCAAATGAACTGGGTGTTGGCATTATTAATGACCTTGCCCATTTTAATGCGCCTCCCGAGCTTTTGGCGATCATTCCCGGTGGTATGGCACGTTTACATGGTGCATTTCCTGTGAACATCGACAGTGGTGGTTTGACTGTTTGCCTGGTTGATCCACTGAACCCGCAGGTGCTAGAGGATTTACGCTTTGCTCTGGGTAAAGAAATCATTCTTGCCGTCGCTCCAAGTCACATCGTTGAGAAGAAGATCAATGAAGCTTACGGAGGAGAAGGGCAGGCGCTCGATGAGATATTGAATCAGCTGCAAGCTGGTGCAGACGACGCAAGTGAAGGCGGGGGACAGAATGCCGAGGCAGAGGCGAACTCAGCACCTATTATTCGTTACGTTGATCTCGTGCTTTATCAGGCCATCAACGAGGGGGCATCGGATATTCATTTTGAGCCGTTTGAACAAGACTTTAAGATTCGTTACCGAATAGACGGAGCACTTTATGAAATGGCACCACCGCCACCTCACCTTGCGTTGCCGATCATTTCTCGCCTCAAGGTCATGTCTAACATGAATATTGCTGAAAAGCGAATTCCGCAGGACGGCCGAATTGTCAAACATGTTGGTGACAAGCAAGTGGACATGCGTGTCTCGTCACTTCCTACTCAGCATGGTGAGAGTATTGTCCTGCGCGTGCTAGATCGTAGCAACATCAACTTAAGCTTAGATATGCTTGGGATGCCGTCTGCTATTTTTGATTACATCAATAAGACGGTACGTAAACCAAACGGTATTTTTGTGTGCACGGGTCCTACAGGCGCCGGTAAAACGACCACCCTCTATGCGGCACTGAAAGAGATTAATACAATCGATTCGAAGTTGCTGACCGCGGAAGACCCAGTCGAATATGATGTAGATGGTATCGTGCAGGTTCCCGTCTATGAATCGATTGGTTTAACATTTTCGAGTATATTACGAGCGTTTCTTCGACAAGACCCTGACCGTATTTTAGTAGGGGAAATTCGTGATGTGGATACCGCACAGATTGCGATTCAAGCCTCACTCACAGGGCACCTTGTTTTGAGCACCCTACACACTAATGACGCACCAGGTGCGGTAACACGCTTGATTGATATGGGGACTGAACCATTTTTGGTGGCAGCGTCACTCGAGGGGATATTGGCCCAGCGATTGCTCCGTACTATTTGTAAAGATTGCCGTGCATCATACGAGCCCAATGAAGCTTTGTTGAATCAGCTTGGTGTTTCTTCGCACGAACTGGGTGATAAGGAATTTTATACCGGTCGAGGTTGTGATGTGTGCGACCAAACAGGCTACAAAGGGCGGCGAGGGCTCTTTGAGTTACTGGATATGTCAGATCCCATCCGAGAGCTCGTCACCGACCGTGCTCCCACGGTTGTGATTAAGCAAAAAGCGATTGAATTGGGCATGAATACCTTACGCGAAGACGGCTTACGCAACATATACGAGGGCAATACCACGATTGAAGAAGTCCTCAAGTATACTTAATCGAACATGTTATGTGCTGGTCGGGTAGCTTATTTTCATACTGCCGCTTACCAGAGATAAATCTTTGGGATGTGAAACTGAACGAATTTTAGTATTTCCAAATGGATTCGTATCATGCAGAGTTGCCAAAGTCTCTTAATGCAGCACAACAATCATGGCCAATTTTCTCTATCTAGCTCTCGATTCTAAAGGTGAGCAAACTACCGGCAGTGTTCAGGCAACCAGCGAATCCGATGCTATTCAGCAGCTGAGATCTCAAGGGTTGTATCCGACGCAAGTTGTTCAAGAAGGAAAAGGAAGCCTCGCCGAGGGAGGTAGAGGTAAAGCACGGGGCAAAAAGAAGGTCAAAGCGAAAGCGGGTGGCAAAGTAAAGGCTGAGGTGTTGATGATCTTTACGCGCCAACTCGCGACATTGATTGAGGCTGGTCTTCCTCTTTTGCGTGGCCTTAATACCCTCGAGAAACAGGAGCCTGATCCTGTGATGAAGGCGACTATTGCGGCTCTCTCAGATTCGGTTCAATCGGGAGCGACATTTTCAGAGAGTCTTGCCCAGCACCCACAGATTTTCAACAAGCTCTTCGTAAACATGGTGAAGGCCGGGGAACTTGGTGGTGTGATGGAGGTTGTTTTGGTGCGACTTGCAGAATACGCGGAAAAAGCAGCGAAGTTGAAGAGTAAGCTCACGACCGCCATGGTTTACCCATCAATCGTCTTATTCATCGCAGTTGGCATTTTGATTTTCCTCTTACTGGTAGTGGTGCCTAAATTCAAGGAGATGATGGCGGATGTTGGTGAGTTGCCACTTATTTCTGAAATCGTTTTTGGCGCTTCAGAGAATATGCTAGCTCGGCCTTATGTGCTGCCTAATGCAGTCTGGTTGTTTGTAGTATTCGGAATATTTATGATGATTTTCAAGGCATGGGGAAATACCAAGAAGGGTCGCTATGCGGTTGATACCATGAAGATGAAATTGCCCGTCCTAGGTGATCTCACGAGCAAAAGCTCAATATCTCGCTTTACAAGAACGATGGGAACCTTGGTCACCTCAGGTGTGCCTATCTTGCAGGCATTGACGATTACCCGAGATACAGCAGGCAATGTGGTGATCGCTAAGGCGATTGAGGCCGTGCATGACGGTGTCAAAGAGGGAGAGCCTATTGTGGCTCCGATGCAAGCGTGTGGGATTTTCCCAGCGATGGTAATCAGCATGGTCGATGTTGGTGAAGAGACGGGTCAATTGCCCGAGATGCTGCTCAAGGTCGCAAACGTCTATGATGATGAAGTAGATGCCGCCGTTTCTGCACTGACGGCTGTGATCGAGCCCATTATGATTGTCTTCTTGGCAGCTATCGTGGGTGCTATCGTGATGGCCATTTTCCTTCCTCTGATCAAGATGATGCAGAGTGTCGATGGTTAACCAAAGCGTATTAACGGTTAGCGAATAGCGCGGGCTAAAAAAACTAAAACTCTCATTGTGTACCATCACCGACGAAGGTATATTAATAAGTAACTCACTACCAACTAGTCATGATGAAAGCGAAGCAAAACCATCAATATGCAAGCAAAGCTGGCTTCACACTAATCGAGATTGTCCTGGCGACGGCGATCATTGCCATACTGGCTGGCCTTAGCTTCAGTGGTATTCGCTATTATGATGACAAGATGAAATATTCCAGAACGGAGATACTCATCGCGAGCATTGAGCAGGCGCTGGAGAATTATAAAGCGGATAATGGTTTTTATCCTCAGGGAGATGGCGAAGCTAATTCTTCAGTTCAGCTTTATATTGCACTCTATGGCGACGGCAAACTAGAGATGAATCCATCAGGATTAGTCAGCATCACCGAAGAGCCGGATGGCGATAACCAAGATCCCACGGATGGAAAGGCTTACCTGACAACTTTAAACCCAGAATTTAAGGGTAAACAAGGCAATGTGGGAAGTCCGGGTAGCAATTATACTTACATTGACCCAGTAACAGGTGAGGAAATTACATTTCCACTCTACGTAATTATTGACTCATGGAAGGAAGAGCTCCGGTATAGGCATAATTCCGCAGATCCTGCTGTGATTAATGCTATGATGAATCCCAAAAACGATTACGATATTTCATCGAAAGGGGCAAATGGAAATGGTTATCCTGATGAAACAACCGAGGCAGATATCGCAGACGACATCAAAAACTGGTAAGTTTCAGTAGGCTTTGTTTTAAAAGATGTCCACCGCGGCACAGCTGAGTGACAGTGCCTTTAACTTCATGCCCTCAGCATGCATTGATCTTTACATCGTGTAGTCGTGCCCCTAGGACAGTTCTCTACCCAATCCAATTTTATGTCAGAAGAATCTCTCCCATCGGAAGCTCCCAACGAGCAGCCGAGCCCCAACCCCGCCGCTCAATCCGCCGCTCAACCTGCCAAGCGGGCAAATAAAAGTTCAGAGCAAAAAACTGATCATGCCGACAGTAAGCAGGCTGAGGCAAGTGAAGCCAACGCAGAGCAGCGCCCAGCCATTAAACGCAATGTGCGCGGGACAAAAAAAACCGCTGCAAAAAAAGAAGGCAATTCTGAGGCTAAGAAAGATAAGCGCAAAGAGGACAGTGCCGAAGAAGGCAAGCCATCAAAAAAAAGTAAGCCCTCTCAGTCAACGGGCCGTGAGCGCGAACGTGGCCGCGGTCGCGGGCGCCAGAGCAAGTCACAAGTGGATGAAGCGAAGGTAAAGCTTGATGATAAAAAAGTAGCTCAGCGCGCTTGGAAAATTTTCTTAGGTGAAGTGGGGGAGGAAGGTCTTGCTTTGATCGCGGATAAAGATGCGCGTGAGCTTGCTCGTCGCAGTTTGCGAGTTGCGGAAATTTATTCCCAAGAGGAAGCCACTCTCTATAAGAAGTCTAAGTAAGACCTTGCTGAGTGCTCACTCACTCCAAGCGCCATCAATCTCGTCTTGCGTCAGTGCGCGGTAATTGCCGGGGTTGAGGTCCTGATCAAGATGGATAGAGCCGACGCTAAGTCGATGCAGTGAAGTCACGCGATTACCTACAGCGTGAAACATACGCTTAATTTGGTGATAGCGACCCTCGTAAATAGTAACCTTGGCTGATTGATCAGAGAGGACTTCTAATTCTGCGGGTTGGGTGGTCAGGTTTTCATAAGCAAAGTAAATACCTTGTTGAAAATATTCTGTGGTCTTCTCGTGAATTGGCTCGGCCGTAGTGACTTGATACACTTTAGCCACATGCTCCTTAGGTTCGGTGAGGCGACGCGACCACTTGCCATCATTGGTCAGAAGGAGTAGGCCCGTGCTGGCGCGATCAAGCCGGCCCGCTATATGTAGGGCATCACTCGTATCGATGAGCTCCATGACGGTCGGGTGTTCATGATCGATGGTAGCACTGAGATAGCCTGCGGGTTTATTAAGCATCAAGTAGACTGGTACCCGATGATTTAAAATAACCTCATCGAGAGTGACTTTGCTGAAGTCTCCGACTTGTCGCTGCCCGTCACGTTCTTGTTCACCATCAACACAGACCCTGCCAGAGGCAATGATGCGCCGCACCTCATATTTGCCATGTGGGGTATGATGATAAAGAAAGCGGGAGAGTTTCATTAGTTCACCAATGACTATTTATTCAATCCATTAGTAGCTTACCATGCTTGTATTTGGCAAAAGAAATATGTTGCTGATAAAGAATGGGTTGAAAAACTAAGGGTTTTGGTTTGGTATATAGCAGCTCGCATAATGCCAAAATACAGTAATCAATATTCTTAATGATGAAAAATAGATCAATATTAATAGTTCTTGGGATCAGCGTAATCATGACTGCTTGCACACCAACGGGTGTCAACCAGCCATCCAGCGGCACTAGCTCAGGCTCTAATCGAGATGAATCAATGGTATGGAGCAAGGTGCCAGAGACCGCCAATATGGTTGGCGATATGCGTGAGGTCATGAAAGCCAAGGTAGGAGATCGTGATGTCGTGGCTGTATTACAATGGCGCCCATATAATGGCCGCCAAGATGCACTACAGACGACATGGTATGGCGATATGGATTCACCGCCGCCAACCTATGTAGCGGAGTCTTTGCTGATTTCTGTGAACGGCAGAGGCTTGATGGTGCCCAGTGCTCAAACTCGTTATCTCTGCTCTCAATGGATGAATAGTAATCCACGGCTTGGATTGTATTTGAGGGGCTCAAATCTCTGTATTTATATCACGGTGGGAGATGATTCAGACGCTTGGTGCGCAAGTTACATCGTTAATCCGGAAACGGGGGCGCTGGTGTCACACAATATGGAACGGGCTTCGAAATTCCACCGGAGGACAAAACTGCGCTAGTGGCAAAACGGTCCCCAACAAAATTTGAACAGCAGGTCTATGAGGCCGTTCAAGCTGTTCCTCTTGGTAAGGTAGTGACCTACTCGATCTTGGCGAATCTACTAAATTGTGGTTCAGCCCAAGCAATTGGCCAAGCATTGAAGAGAAACCCCTCGGCACCTACCGTACCATGTCACCGAGTGATTCGGGCAGACTTAAGTATAGGGGGTTATTTTGGTGCAGTAGAAGGTAAACAGCTTGAGCATAAGCGGTCCTTGCTAAACGCGGAGGGAGTCGAATTTGACCAACGCGGTCAGCTCATCGATGAGAGCAGGATCTGGCAGCCTCTATCAGCCGATAGCTAGTGATAAATGTGGGACTCAGCGTAAACCAACAGCTGAGCGAACGCGGTCAAGTACCTTGGTTGACTCGGCCCGGGCTTTTTGGGCTCCGTTGGCTATCACCTCGTTGACATAGTCGAGGTTGTTTTCTAACTCTTCGCGCTTTTGTCTGACGGGCGCAAAAAACTCCCAGTAGCTATCAAACACACGTTGCTTGAAGTCGCCATAGCCGAAACCGCCAGCCTCATGGTCAGCAACCATTTGCTGCACAGCGGCTTCATCAGCAAACAGCTTGTAAAGGGCGATGACGGTGGAATCTTGAGTAGATTTTGGGTCTTCTACTGGAGTAGAGTCGGTAACGATACGCATGATCGATTTGCGGATCGCCTTTTTGCCACCGTCGAGAGGGATGGTATTGTTATAGCTCTTTGACATTTTCTGCCCATCAAGACCTGGAACAACTGCAGTGTGATCAGCAATTTGGGCTTCTGGGATAGTGAGTGTTCCTTCGCCAAAGCGATCGTTGATTTTACCAGCGAGATCACGCGTCATTTCGAGGTGCTGCTTTTGGTCTTTGCCAACAGGTACGAGCTCAGCATCATAGAGGAGTATGTCCGCCGCCATGAGGGTTGGGTAAGCAAAGAGAGCGTGATTTGGAGAAATGCCCTTGGCGACTTTGTCTTTGTAGGAATGAGCGCGCTCAAGTAGGCCCATCGGACAGACGGTGGATAGTATCCAAGCGAGCTCATTGACTTCAGGGATATCTGACTGCCTGAAAATGGTTGCCTTGGCTGGGTCGAGCCCACAAGCAAGCAAGTCGATGGCAAGATCTTGTATATTATTTCGCAGCGTGTCTGCATCGCTCATGCTGGTCATGGCATGATAGTCGGCAATGAAGTAAAACGCCTCGCCTCGATCTTGAAGCTCAACAGCAGGCTGCATGGCACCAAAGTAGTTGCCGATGTGAAGTTTGCCGCTGGGCTGAATGCCGGTAAGAATACGCATGGGGTTTTTTTAAGGAGAAAGAGTGAAGAATCAATCCTCTATTTACAGGCATCTCATTCCCCGTGCCCAGGTGAGACTGATATGATCGGCACGATTACGTTCCGCAAAACGTCTCGGCGATGATTTCCTCAGGCCTTGGAGGAGCTTCTAGATCAGCGTATTCCGCTTGCTCCGCGTAGGGGTTTTGCAGAGCCTTGGTGAGTCGGTGAAACGGAGAATAGTCGCCCGCGTAGGCGCTTTGAATTGCTTGTTCGACCCGGTGGTTACGTGGAATCACGATGGGGTTGGCTCTTTTCATTGTCGTAAGTATGGTCGCTGCTTGTTGGGCAGGATCGACGGCGTTCCGCCACCGGGCAAACCACGGCAGGAAGGTCTCCTGATCGGTAAACAAGGAGGATAATGCCACGGAGGAATCACCGCTCGCAGCGCGTGTCAGCTGCCGGAAGAAGAGGGTAAAGTCGACCTGCTGGTTAGCAATGAGTGAGAGGCCGTCCTCGATGAGTTCATCGTGCTCGGCCTGGTTCTGGGTGAGCCCAAATTTGGCGCGGAAGCGGCTCATGTATTGCTGGCTGAAACACTCGGAAAACCCAGCGAGGGTTTTTTCTGCAATGGCGAGAGATTTTGTTTCATTGGCGTCCAGCAGCGGCAGCAGGGTTTCCGCAAGGCGAGTCAGGTTCCAGAGTGCCATGTTGGGTTGGTTTTCCCAAGAGTAGCGTGCCTGTCGATCGATCGAGCTGAAGACACACTGCGGATGGAAGCCGTCGATGAAGGCGCACGGGCCGTAGTCGATGGTTTCGCCGGAAATGGCTGTATTGTCGGTATTCATCACCCCATGGATAAAGCCGAATGACATCCATTGGGCGATGAGCTCCGCCTGCGCAGTGACGACACATTTTAAAAATGCTTTGTAAGGTGCCGCGGGGTCTGCCGTGGCCAGGCAACTGGGGTAGTGCCGCGCGATGGCGTAATCGGCTAAAATCCGGACGGAATCGGTGTCTTTTTGGGCCGCGAAGTATTGGAATGTGCCCACCCGAATATGGCTTG
>Ga0206125_10002201_pt1 | contig 20992 bp, 19 predicted proteins | sample Helgoland_Spring_4_FD_148598 | JGI IMG/M metagenome (GOLD analysis project Ga0206125, IMG submission 148598) | Pelagic subsurface seawater microbial communities from Kabeltonne, Helgoland, North Sea - Helgoland_Spring_Bloom_20160331_1 | ecosystem: Environmental > Aquatic > Marine > Epipelagic ... | reverse complement strand
ATATTCTGTGCTTACATGTTCAGTTATTTGGCAATGATCAGTAAAGCCAATAAAGATCAAGAAGAAGAAATGAAGCGCAATTCAGAATTGTAAATCTCGTTTAGTTTTACCGAGTCTTTAGAGAATGATTTCATATTACAAACTGGCATTCGACCTGTTGTACTTGATTATTTACTGACTGTTCAAATACCCTTGTTTAAAGAATCCATATTTATATCTTTAATCAGTGAAATGCCTTTTCGTTTTATTTATACCAATATTACTATGCCAATGTAGCCTTTTGACTACAAACAAATACCTTATGCATTACAAAGAGGTATCTGACATTTCAAGTATTGAAAATAAGCTTGAACATGAAAAAAGATTTTATCCAACGGCCATAGAGATGGAGAGCAGTAATGCTTGTGTTGAAGAGTATGTGAGATTAAAACCTGATGGTTACATACTTATTGGATATTCATTGTTTCACCATGAGGGAAAAATGAGTCAAGGACTCCTTATTCAATCAGGGATGAAGCTTGGAGCTCATAAAATCATATTTTCACGTGAACGGAGTTATTCTGGCTCCTTAAGTCCACAAACCCATGATTCTGAGGAGAAATTTGAAGGCCGACCTATTCTTGAATCACTGGCTTACAAACCGAGTAAGCAATACGAAACCTCATCAAACAATTATGTTCACCATGCTTTGTTTTTGGTTCAACAATCATTGGAGAAGTAAGTATTAATTAAGTTGGGCCGGGTTCGTATTAAGCCCCTCTTTATTTAAAAATAACCAAACAATTATTTCAATCCAAAACATACCAAAACACATGCTTTTATGCTTTTATAAGTACTATCACTTAGAACTCTTTAGGTAATGACTTCTATTTTCAATTATTGCCATTCCATTTGTTACAAGGACAGAAAATACAATTACATATTTGGTGCATAATTAAAAAAAACACCATGCTTAGTTTAGTTACAGTACTCGTTCTTTTTGGATATGTTCTTTACGGAACTGAGGACATTCGATTGTTTTAAACAGGATTGAGCTCTTCGCCGCAATGCTTACAGAATTTCGCATTGTTTTCATGTCCTTCTTGCGAACATGCTGGGCAACTTTGAGTGTTCATCTTTTCAGCCAAGGCCAATTCTACAGAAATCATCCCCGTAGGAACTGCAATAATTGCATAACCCAAAATCATAATTATCGAGGCAAAAAATTGCCCTATTCCTGTTTGGGGAGAGATGTCTCCGTAACCAACCGTGGTAAGCGTGACAATTGCCCAATAAATACTTCTTGGAATACTTGTGAATCCATCTTTCGGATCTTCAATCAAATAGATAATCGTACCCATAATAGTGGCAATTGACAATACGGCAACAAGAAAAACAACAATACGTTGCCGACTTGCTTTAAGGGCTCTTCTAAGATTATTGGCTTCTTTGACATAGCGAATTAATTTTAGAATTCTGAAAATCCTGATAAGCCGAATGGTTCGAATAGTTTTGATGGATCCTATACTTTCCGAGGACAAGAACAGTCCAAAATAAGAGGGCAAAAGTGATACTAAGTCAATCAATCCATAAAAGCTAAAAATATACTTTAGGGGTTTCTTGACACTAATAATTCTAAGCAGGTATTCAATGGAGAAAAACACAGTGATCGCCCATTCAAAAGGCACCAAAACATGGTGATACTTGTCGTGGTAATAGGCAACACTTTCTAACATTACCGCCCCAACACTAATCAGAATTAATACCATTAAAATTAAATCAAAGAGCTTACCCAGGAAGGTATCTGCCTCAAAAATAATTTCGTGAGTTTTTCTTCTGAAGTTTTTAATCATCATACGTGAAAGTAAAAACAATTTTATCAGTAGACCAATAAAAAAATAAATCGATCTTTTTTTATTCTGTGAAATTTGATAGGCACAAAAAAACTAATGCAAGTCTTTTTAGTACATTCGATAAATAATGATTCAAAATATCGACATACGAATTCAGCAACAAAAAGGAGTCTTTTCTATCATTCTTATTTGGATTCTCAGTTTATTCTTCGTTAATATTAGTGGCGAATTTACACTTATCGATGACTGGGCCTACTCAAAATCTGTTCAGGATTTAAGTGAGTATGGTGTATTCAAAATATATGATAGAATTGCCATCACCTTCCTTTCAAACCTTCTATGGGGCAGCTTATTTACCAAAATATTCGGATTTTCGTTGTTTGTGTTGAGAATATCTACTGTCATCGCTGGTGGAGTTCTTATTTATACTTTTCACAGCTGGCTGGGTTTAATTACAGAAAATCGAAAGCTACAATTGTTTTGCACTGCACTTCTTGCGTTTAATCCGCTGTTCTATGTGCTGAGCACCACTTTTATGACAGACATTTTCTTTCTAATGAATGCCTGTATTTCTATGTATTTTTTTACAGCACACCTAAAAACTGAGAACCTAAGACTTTTATTTTGGGCATTTTTTTTCACGATTGTTGCCGTTCTTTCAAGACAAGTAGGTATGGTCATTCCTTTGTCCTTTTTACTGGTCTCCTTTGGAAAAAGCATTCCAATAAAGCACCGACTTTATACCTATGGCGGTGTGTTGAGTACATTATGCTGTTTACTATTTTATTATTTGTTTTTATCCGTAAATAATTTCACCCCAAGCCATTACACACTACATTCAAATGAATTGATTCATCAACTGTCAGGAATAAACAAACAAATAATCTTCCGATGGCTGTTTTATTTTTATACAACAGTGGTGAGTATCTCCATATTGCTTCTTCCCGTTGGACTCTATTTATTAGGCCAAATAAAGGTGAATTCAAAAAACATCTTACTCATGTTTTTATCATTTCTTTTGATTATTGGAATCATAGGTGTTTTCAGAGATACGACCTTCCCCTTTAACGGCCAAATTATAAATGACTATGGAATCGGAGGCTATTTTTTCTCAACTCCCCAATACAGAATTGATCAATTGTCATTTGATTTACCAGATTGGTTGAATACAATAGTTATAAGTATGAGTTTAAGTGTTTTTTCATATTTAATTTTGGCACAACTTAAAACTGCTCGTGACACCTATAAAAACTCAAGATTGATTCAATTCTTAACTTTAGCCATTGTTATTTATTATCCCTGTTTTGGATTTGTCTTTGTTTTCGATAGATACCTTTTATTTCATATAATGATGATAATACCCTTACTTATCATGATTTTTCATACGTCAATTGGAAATGTAAGTAGAAATTTTTTTGGGGTAGGGGTTTTACTCATATTTAGTGCTTTAACAATAATAGGTACACGCGATTACTTTGAATACAATAGAATAAAAACCAAGGCCTTGAATAACCTTACTGAAAAGCAACACATTTTACCGAAACACATAGATGGCGGAATGGAGTTTAATGCATGGAACGGTTACAAAGGTGACTTTTTTAAAAGTAACGTTGGAAAAGAATGGTGGTGTGTTGAAGAAGATAAATACCTGATCAGTATCGATAAAGAGGTAGCAGGGTTTACAATCTACAAGGAGTACGCCTATTCCAGCTGGCTTGGACTCAAGAAAAGAAAACTAATGGTACTGAGGAAAAAACCTTAGTATTTCAAAATACAATAAAGGGCACGAACCCCATCCTTCCATCCGATCTTTTTCCCTGAGCTGTAATTCCTTCTTGTGTACGATATAGGCACTTCACTAAACTTGCTTTCTTCTAGCTTACTGAGCTTTGCTGTAATTTCTGGCTCAATACCAAAGCGTTGCTCTTTGAGCTCAATCTTTTTAACAAGTGAGCTTTCAATAAGCTTATAACAGCACTCCATATCTGTAAGCTTCAAGCCTGTTTTAAGGTTACTCATTCTAGTTAATAATCGATTGATGATGTAATGTAAGCTCCATTTATTGACAGGGTTTTGTTTCGAAAACCGATTCCCGTAAACCACATTACAATTGTTATCAAAAAGCCTTTCAATGAGAACTACATAATCTTGAGGATTACACTCCAAATCGGCATCCTGAAAAACAATAAGGTCTCCTGTAGATTCAGAAATCGCAGTTTGAATACTCGCTCCTTTCCCTTTGTTGGCTTCGTGACGAATCAATTGGATCTCAGCATCGGAATGATTCACTTTAAAATCCTGTACACATTTGATAGTCTCGTCATTCGAAAAATCATCTACTACTATACACTCTTTTATAAGCCCGTATGGAAGCTGAACAGCAATAACACTTTGGAGAACAGCACCGATGGTTTGTTCTTCATTATAGGCAGGGATGATAATGCTCAGTTTAGTATACATGTACTTCGGATAAAAGTAATACTTGTATGGAGAATAGAAGTTGTTTTCATACTTTTACCTCAAAACTATTTCTCAATGAGCTTTCTATCTTCTCTTAAAAATAAGCTGTTCGGACCTCCTGTAAATTATCAAGAGTTATTACAAAATGGTGCGATTATTATCGATGTTCGATCTCCTCAGGAATTCAAATCAGGACATGCAAAAAAAAGCGAAAACATCCCTTTGAATATTTTGAAGTCAAAAATCTCATCGCTAAAAGGTAAAGAGGTATTATTGGTTTGTAAATCTGGAGGAAGAGCTGGAATGGCCAAATCAATACTAAAGAAAGAAGGTATTATTGCCCATAATCTAGGGCCCTGGCAAAAAGTACAAAACCTATAGTTTTTAAACCAAAAACTGGAACAGGTCGGGTTTATCGTTAAGGTACTCTCCAAAAAAATTAAATTCCTTCATTCTATTTACTAGCGGATTTAACCCGTCCGCATTTCCCAACTCAATTCCAACCACGGCAGGCGCATTGGTACGACTTTGTTTTTTTGAATATTCGAAATGGGTAATATCGTCTTTGGGCCCAAGTACTTTATCAATAAAATCTTTTAATGCTCCCGCACGCTGAGGGAATCGAACTACGAAATAATGCTTCACGCCTGCATACAATAAAGCCCTTTCTTTTATTTCTTCTGTCCGCGTGATGTCATTGTTGCTCCCGCTCAACAAACAAACCACATTCTTTCCACTAATCTCCTGCCGATATTGGTCCAAAACTGCTACTGTCATGGCTCCAGCAGGCTCAACAACAATGGCATCTTTGTTATACATGTCCAAAATCGTTTGACATATTTTCCCCTCATGTACTGTTGCCATTTCATCCAGATGCTTCTGACAAAGCTCAAAATTAAGTGCTCCTACTTTTTTAACTGACGCGCCATCGACAAATTTATCAACCGATTCAAGTGCCGTATTTATTTTATTTTGAATCGATACAGACATAGATGGAGCCCCCTCAGGCTCAACACCAATAATTTTGGTTTGAGGTGACAAGTCCTTAAATACACTGGAAATACCTGAAGCTACTCCTCCTCCTCCAACAGGTAGAAAAAGCACATCAATTCCTACATTAGACTGCTCAAGAATTTCAAGAGCAATGGTGGCCTGCCCTTCAATCACCTTTTCGTCATCAAATGGATGGATAAAAGGCAAAAGGTTCTTATCACTGTAGCTCCGAGCTTCCTGTGAAGCATCATCAAAAGTATCACCTGTTAGAATAACCTCAACAAAATTTCCTCCAAACATTTTCACCTGCTCAATTTTTTGTTTGGGGGTTGGTGTGGGCATAAAAACAAGCCCCTTGATCTCCAATTTTGAACAAGAAAAAGCTACTCCTTGAGCATGATTCCCTGCACTTGCACAAACAACACCTCTACTTAATTCGTTTTCGGAAAGACTAGATATTTTATTATAAGCTCCTCTGATTTTATAGGATCGAACCTGCTGTAAGTCTTCTCTTTTAAAAAATATAGAAGAAGAATACTTTCGCGACTGGGTTTCGTTAATGACCAATGGCGTTTCAAGTACTACAGACTCCAAATGAGCTGCTGCTTCACGAACCTTGTCAAGGGTGACCTTATACATATTCCTCCTGATTTTCAACCATTGACATGGCTTCTCTTAATCTTTTTCCAACTTTCTCTATGGAGTGATTTTCAATTTCCCTATTTACATCTGACAAGCTGTATATAGTCAATATGGATTCATCGGAATATTTTTCTCCCATAGTGTTTGCATCAATTTCTCTCATAAAATCAGAGAGCAAAGGTCTACAAACTTGGTCAAACAAATAGCAACCATATTCTGCCGTATCGGAAATAATACGATTCATTTCATAGAGCTTTTTACGCGCAATGGTATTGGCAATTAAGGGCAATTCATGAAGCGACTCATAGTAGGCGGATTCTTCTTTTATTCCTGAACTCACCATTGTTTCATATGCCAACTCTACACCCGATTTTACAAATGCCAAAAGCAAGGTTCCGTTTTCAAAATAATCGGTTTTCCTAAATCTTTCTTCTGTTGAAGCAGTTTTCTCAAAATGAGTTTCTCTGGTTTCGGCCCTCCATGCAAAAAGATTTTTATCATCATTTTGCCAATCTTTCATCATTCCTTCTGAAAAATCACCACTAAGTATTTGACTCATATGGTTTTTAAACAAGGGTGTCATCAATGTTTTTAGCTCCTCTGATAATTCATACACCTTAAGCTTTTGATTCGGCTCTACCCTATCAAGCATTTGCGTTAGCCCACCTTTTTTCAGCTCTTCAGCTATTGTCTCCCAACCATACTGAATGAGATTTGCTGCATATGCAGGGTCAATATCATTCTCTAGCATCGTGTTAAAGGCCAAAATAGAGCCTGTCTGAAGAACCCCACACAAAATGGTTTGTTCACCCATTAAGTCGGACTTGACTTCAGCTACAAAAGATGAATGTAAAACGCCTGCTCGATGTCCACCCGTAGAATATGCATATGCCTTGGCCCATTCAAATCCCGTGTGGTTTGGATCATTTTCTTCATGAACCGCAATTAGTGTTGGCACACCAAATCCCCTCTTGAACTCTTCTCGAACCTCAGAACCTGGTGATTTTGGCGCCATGAGTATTACAGTGAGGTCCTCTCTTATTTTTATTCCTTCTTCAACGATATTAAAACCATGAGAATAAGATAATGTAGCACCATGCTTCATTAACGGAATCGCTTTGTTTACTACCTCTGTATGCTGCTTGTCCGGTGTAAGATTAATGACAAGGTCTGCACTTGGTAGCAATTCCTCATAGGTGCCAACTTTAAAATTATTTCTGTAAGCATTTTGATAAGACTTTCTTTTGGTTTCAATCGCTTCTTCTCTTAATGCAAAAGAAACATCTAGGCCAGAATCTCTCATGTTCAGTCCTTGATTCAATCCTTGAGATCCACAACCCACAATAACTACCTTTTTTTCTTTTAGGACGGATATTCCATTGACAAATTCTAATCTGTCAAGAAAATCACATTTCCCAAGCTGCTGTTTTTGCTGCTCCTGAGATAAATTGTTGTAATAATTTTTCATTTCAATATATGTTAAGCGTTTTCTAATTCATGTACTATTGAGGTCAATGTCCTCATAGGTTTGGTAATGGCGACCCTTCCCGATCGTACAAATTCGAGAATTCCAAAAGGTTGGAGTTCATCAAACAGTTTTTGGGTTTCGTCTTTATGTCCCGTTTTTTCAATGACCGTAAATTGGGTTTCTACACTAAGTACTCTGGCATGATGAGATCGAACAATATACTCCGCTTCCCCCCCTTGAAGTAAGATGCTTGTGGGTACCTTGAAAAGCGCTATTTCTTGATAAATCACTTCATCATCAAGATGATAAACCGCCTTAATGACCTCGACCTGTTTTTCAAGCTGAAGCGTCACTTTTTTTACCGTTTCTTCAGTTTCTGTTACCACTATGGTATATCGATGGATATCTTTTACCTCGCTATCTGAAGCAGCAATACTTTCTATGTTTATTTTTCTTCTTGTAAAAACAATGGTCACTCGATTTAAAAGACCAACCATATCCTCTGTAAAAACCGATATCGTATATTTTTTCTTCATTTTTTTATTTAAGTCTGATTTCTGAAACTGAAGCACCAGTTGGAATCATTGGAAAAACATTGTTTTCTTTTCCAACCATTACTTCAAGAAAATAAGCCCCTTCGAAATCGAGCATTTCTTGAACAGCGCCGTTCAATTGTTCTCGTTCTGTTACCTTTTTCGATTTAATATCATAGCCCTCGACTATTTTTTGAAAATCCGGATTGATCATCGTTGTAGAAGCATATCTTTTATCAAAAAAAAGCTCCTGCCATTGACGAACCATTCCTAAAAATTCATTATTGAGCACTACTATTTTAACCGGTATTTTTGTTTGAAAGATGGTTCCAAGTTCCTGAATGGTCATCTGAAATCCACCATCTCCAATTACAGCAATGACATCTCTTAGAGGCTGGGCAAACTTTGCCCCTATGGCTGCTGGAAGACAAAACCCCATAGTGCCTAGTCCCCCTGAAGTTATTAAAGATCTGCTCTGTTTGAATTTGGCATATCGGCAAGAAACCATTTGGTGCTGACCCACATCAGTCACAACGATAGCTTTTCCCTCAGTATGGTCATTCACCGACCTAATCACCTCCCCCATAGTTAGTTCTTCTTGGCTTGGATTCAGTTCTTCCATAATAACCTCACTATATTCTTCAAATTCGAGTTTTCGAAATTCTTGAAGCCATTCCTTATGTTCTTGGCGTTCTACAAATTGGCCCAAGGCTTCCAGAGCTTCCTTAGCGTCACCCAGAATTGCTACATCAGCCTTTACATTTTTATCGACCTCAGCTGGATCTATTTCTAGATGAATGACCTTTGCCTGTTTGGCATATCTAGATAAATCTCCAGTAACTCGATCATCAAAACGCATCCCGACCGCAATTAATACATCACACGCATTGGTAAGCTTATTGGGTGCATAATTGCCATGCATTCCGAGCATACCAACATTCAAGTAGTGATCTGAATCCAATGCTGACAAACCCATAATCGTCCATGCAGAGGGTAGACCGGCCTTTTCTATAAAGTTCTGAAATTGGCTTTCAGCTCCGGAAAGAATCACTCCCTGTCCAAATAAAACCAATGGACGTTTTGCAGAATTTATGATCTCTGCAGCCTGTTGAACCTTTGACAAATTTAAGGTTGGACAAGTCACGTAGCTCCTCATTCCCTCAAATGGTTTATAGCTGAATTCAAGCATTTCAAATTGAGCATCTTTTGTGATATCCACCAAAACCGGACCAGGCTTTCCAGTACGAGCAATGTAAAATGCTTTGGCTATGGCTCCCGGAATTTCTGATGCTTTAGTGACCTGATAATTCCATTTGGTAACAGGCATCGAGATACCAATCACATCCGTTTCTTGAAAGGCATCTGTGCCAAGCAAAGGACTTGCTACCTGCCCTGTAATACATACCATAGGTGTAGAGTCAATCTGTGCATCTGCAATTCCCGTGATTAGGTTTGTGGCTCCTGGGCCTGATGTAGCTATACATACCCCTACCTTTCCAGAGGCACGGGCATATCCCTGTGCCGCATGCGTTGCCCCCTGCTCATGTCTAACAAGTATGTGGTTTAACTCATCCTCATAGTCATATAAAGCATCATAAACGGGCATTATTGCTCCTCCAGGGTATCCAAATATCAGGTCAACCTCTTCCGCTAATAGTGAATGAACAACGGCTTGGGCTCCATTCATTTGTTGCTGGGTTTTCGCCTTTTGATTTGATTTATGTTCGACCGTTTCCATTATTAAAATTTATCTGTTACGCATCCTTCAGATGCAGATGACACCATTCTCGCATATTTATATAAAGATCCTTTTGACACCTTCAATTCGGGTTTTACCCAGCTTAATCTCCTAGCGCTTAGCTCTTCATTTGACACTTCAATGTTGATCGTATTTGAGACGGCATCAATAATGATCTGGTCACCATCTCTAATTAAAGCAATAGGACCTCCTTGCTGTGCTTCAGGAGAAATATGTCCCACTACAAATCCATGCGTTCCACCAGAGAATCTCCCATCTGTTATTAAAGCCACATCATTTCCAAGCCCTGCTCCAATTATGGCAGCAGTTGGTTTTAACATTTCAGGCATTCCTGGCCCCCCCTGTGGGCCTTCATAACGAATGACCACAACCATTCCTTTTTGAATTTCTCCATTTCGTATACCATCATTTGCAGCATATTCAGAATTGTACACTTTTGCTTTTCCTTTGAAAGAAAGCCCCTCCTTTCCTGTTATTTTAGCCACAGCCCCTTCTGGAGAAAGGTTTCCTTTTAATATTCTGATATGTCCACTTTCTTTGATTGGGTCTTCTGTCGTTTTCAATACTTTCTGACCAGGGCGAAGACCTGGAACATCAGCTAGGTTTTCAGCCAAGGTTTTTCCAGTAACTGTTAAACAATCTCCATGAAGCATTCCTTTACTCAGCATGTATTTTAATACCGCTGGAATTCCACCAACATCATGAAGGTCTTCCATTAAATATTTGCCACTTGGCTTGAGATCGGCAAGAAATGGTGTCTCATCTGAAATACGTTGAAAATCATTTAAAGTAAAATCAACATCCGCAGCATCTGCGATGGCAAGAAAATGTAAAACGGCATTCGTTGAACCGCCAAGAACCGTGACCAAACGAATCGCATTCTCGATAGATTTTTTACTGACAATATCCTTGGGCTTTATATCCTTTTCAATAAGATATCTTAATGCCTCTCCTGAAGCTCTACTCTCTTCTTTTTTGGCATTACTCATGGCAGGATTAGATGAGTTATAAGGCAAGGACATGCCCAAGGTTTCTATGGCAGCAGCCATCGTATTGGCGGTATACATCCCACCACAAGCTCCTGCTCCTGGACAAGCCTCTTTGATGATTTTTTTGTACTTCGACTCTGTGATTGTTCCTGCATTGCGCTGTCCCCATGCTTCAAATGCAGATACCACATCGAGCTTCTTCCCTTCGTGGCATCCAGAAGAAATTGTTCCACCATAAAGTAAAACACTTGGTCGATTCAATCTAAGCATCGCAATTAAAGCACCCGGCATATTCTTATCACAACCCACAACCGTAACCAATGCATCGTAGGACATGCCTTCTACAACGGTTTCCATCGAATCAGCAATAATATCTCTTGAAGGCAAGGAAAATCGCATTCCTGGAGTTCCCATTGATATTCCATCACTCACACCTATGGTATTAAAAATCAATCCAACAAGCTCTTTATTTTCAGTTCCAGTTTTTACAAGCTTTGCCAAATCATTAAGATGCATGTTACAAGGGTTTCCTTCATATCCTGTACTTGCTATTCCCACTAGAGGTTTATTAAAATCATGCACTGTAAGCCCGATCGCATGAAGCATGGCTTGCGCTGCTGGCTGAGAATCATCTTGTGTCACTCGACAACTGTATTTGTTTAATTTCATTTTAGACCAATTCAAAGTTTTTATATTCTTTTTTCTGTACTCTGTTTTTGTAAGCACTAGCTAATTCAAACCCCATTGTTTGCTCCCATGGAAGCTTAAAAAAGTTATAATCAATACTTTTGATTCCTGCAACCTCAGCAGCTGTCCCCGTGAAAAAAGCGCCATCTGCTTGATATACATCTTTTGGAGTGAAATATTTTTCTACCACCTGATATTCAAACTCTTTCGCCAAATCAAAAATGGTTTGTCTGGTTATCCCTTGTAGGATATTTCCCTTGGGGGGGGTGAACAATATATTGTCTTTTTCATAAAAGAAATTTGCTCCTGAGCCCTCGGCTACATGGCCATTCATGTCAAGTAACAATGCCTCATCATAACCGGCTCTTTTCGCTTGATTTGTGGCGAGTATAGAATTTGTGTAGTGTCCTGTAACCTTTGCCTCAACAAAACACGATTTTGGATTTGGTCTTTGGAATGATGAAGTCATCACATCCAACTGCCCATCACCGAGGTATCTTTCCCATTCCCATGCGCAAAGCAATACATGGCTTTGCTTGTCAGTTTGCAAAGACATGTTTTCCCCCAAATAAACCAATGGTCTAATGTAAGCGTCTTCTAAATTGTTTCTATCAAGAAGCTCATATGATAATTTTGTTAATTCATCGACAGTGTAAGGAAGATTAATATGCATCTTTCTAGCCGAATAATGAAGTCTCTCATAATGCTCTCTGGCCTTAAATATCATCGCTCCGTCTTCAGTTTTATATGAACGGATACCTTCAAAAACGCCCAAACCATAGTGTAAGGTCTGGCCGTAAATAGAAGCTGAAGTTTCTTTTGATTTCACCCATTTCCCATCTAAATAGACGACTGTGTTTTTGTTGTAATACATAATTTTCTTTTTATCAATAAAAAAAGCCACCCTTTCGGACGGCTCTAAACTATTTTTAAGTACCATCCAAAGATCAATTGCCCAATGCAATAATTTTAATAATCTCTTGTATAATACTGTAATTCCTCATTTATGAACACAAAGGTATTTGACTACTTCAATAAAAAATATGACAAAAATCATGTTTTTAAAAAAAACACTAAATATTGATGTTAAATAAATAATGAAAGCATAAAAATTCTAAATTCACATAAATATCTAACCAATGAATTGTAAATTACACACCTTCATTTTTATTCTTATTTCTCAAATTAGTGTTGCCCAATTTACCAGTAGCAACCTTCCTATTATAAGTATCGATACCGACAATGAAGACATTCCCGATGAGCCTAAAATAAACGGTACGATGGGTATCATTTATGATGTAAATGGCGGTATCAATTCAATTACCGACCCATTTAATCATTACAATGGAAATATCGGGATTGAAACCCGCGGTAATTCGACACAGGGATTTGATAAAAAAACCTATTCACTTGAATTAAGAACAGCAACTAACCAGGATACTTCCGTTAACCTTTTTGATATGGGTGGTGAAGAGGACTGGATATTGCATGCGATGGTTATCGACAAATCTCAGTTGCGGATTCCTATGAGTTTTTATTTGGCTCAGCAAATGGGTCAGTATGCATCAGAATGGAAATATGTGGAGCTTATTATCAATGGGGATTATCGCGGTATTTACATCTTGGTAGAGAAAATAAAGAGGGATAACGACCGTGTGGATATTGCAAAACTAGATGAGGATGATTTGGCGGGAGATTCGTTAACCGGTGGCTATATTTTGAGAATGGACTGGTTGGATAATCCTCAAGGCTTTGAATCCAATTACAATTCTCAAGGAGGAAACCCCATGTTTTTTCAATGGTATTATCCAAAAGCAAGTAAAATCAAACCTCAACAGGCCGTCTATATTCAAGATTGGATGGCAGAATTTGAAGAAGCCTTATATGCGAATGATTATATAAATAGTCTAGGAAATCGATACACCGATTACATTGACCTAAATTCATTCACGGATTTTTTATTGATTAATGAATTCAGTAAAAATTCGGATGGATATAAGCTAAGCTCTTATGTTCATAAAGATAAGGACAGTAAAGGAGGAAAGCTTGTGGCAGGACCCATATGGGACTTTGATCAGACTTATGGTGTTTCTCTGGTTTGCTCTAATCACATCTATACTGGATGGACCTACCTTCAAAATCAAGATTGTTGGGATTTAGAATCAATGCCTATGTGGTGGCAAGCCATGATGGAGGATGAAGTATTCCAAAATCGTTTGAAATGCCGATGGACTGAATTTAGATCTACATTTATGCATACAGATAGTATTGTAAACTGGATACTTCAAGACACAACATATTTATCTGATGCCATTGCTAGAAACTTTGAAAAGTGGGACGACTTTATTGGAGAATCTATTTGGATAGAGCCACAACCCATTCCACAATCCTATGAAGCGGAAATCAGTACAATGATTAACTGGATTACCAATAGGTTAAATTGGATGGACAGTAACATGCCTGGCAATTGTGGAAATGATACCGATTTATCTTTGGATGAATTGAACTCAAAATTCAATGTTTACCCCAATCCCACTCACGATATCCTTTATTTTGAATGCGAGCCCAGCAGCAAGGTGACTTTATCAGATGTTCATGGAAAGCCGATACATGATTTTACAGCTGAAAACAAGCTCTATCAATTGAGTTTGAAACACCTTTCTTCAGGAACTTATTTTATTCATTTTCAGCATGATTATCAAGTCGCTGTGAAAAAAATAATAATTCGTTAAAATCTCTGATGTTCTAATAGAACAAAATTCAAGTATTCTTGGTTACTTTTGTAGGGTTCATTATTCATATATGAACATATCGCTAATAAGAGTTAAAATATGTCACAGATTCAATACGTAGAAGGTCAAATTCTTCCTTTAAGAAATCAATTACAAAATCACGGGCTTTATCATCAATTGAACAGTCTTAAAGATGTTCAGGTATTTATGTCAATGCATGTTTTTGCTGTTTGGGACTTCATGTCTTTGCTCAAGGCTCTTCAAAATGAGCTAACAAACACATCTATTCCATGGACTCCTAAACCTGAGGCTTCTTTAGCCAGATTCATTAATGAAATCGTTCACGCTGAGGAAAGTGACATTAATGAAAAAGGAGAGGCTAAGAGTCATTTTGAAATGTATCTAGATGCCATGAAACAGATAGGTGCAGATGACTCTCAAATCGTAAAATTTATTGAAAACATCAAGGCAGGTCAATCTGTACAAAAATCACTGGAGGAAATCGAGATCGATTCAGCGGTTAAGGACTTTGTGAAATTCACATTTGATACAATTGATTCTGGAAAAAGTCATTGTATTGCTGCCGCGTTTACTTTTGGCAGAGAAGACGTAATTCCTGATATGTTTATTGAAATTCTTAAAAAAGCAGATGCAGAAAATGAGCATTACAATAAACTGAGATATTACCTCGATCGTCATATAGAACTAGATGGAGACGAGCACGGACCTCTTTCATTAAAAATGGTTAAAGAGATCTGTGGTGATGATTCAAGTAAATGCAAGGACGTAGTTGAGGTTTCAAGACAAGCATTGAAGTACCGAATATTACTGTGGGACGGAATAGAACGTTCGATAGTGAAAGCGAAAAATAAAGTTTTGTTTTAAAGGGAAAACCACTTGCGGCTGTTTTTCGTTTTTATTTTCACTATATTCGTTAGACTCTGCTACATGAAAAATTCGTTGATTCTATATGGGCTTTTGCTTCTTTGTTCACCTTTATTGGCGCAAACAAACAATTTTCAACCCTGGTCCATTCAGGCCAATCTTTCTTCTAATCAAGAAGTAGAGAAAAGTCAAGAAATCGTTGAATATAAAGAGGATTGGACGGAAGTTAAAACAGAGCGTACCCTAACATCTGCCTTTTTTAAAAATTCAAAAGGTGATATCCGAGCAGAATACGCCTCCAAAGCCATACACTATTATGATAATGGCATCCTAAAAAGAATCCATTCGAAACTAAAAAAAGTCAGCAAAGGGTATGTTGCAGATCAGCAACCCTATCCTACCCATTTAAATGATGACGGAAGTCTATCATTGAGTATTGATCAAAACAATAATAAACTCACTATTGGAAAGCACACATCAATGCTTAATCAAATTTCAGATGCTCAATTTGATCTTCAAAACAACATTGCTTATTTTGACAACTATTTTGAGGGTGTAGACAAACAAGTGGTTTTTACTGAGAATAAAATAAAAAGCGCATATCGTCTAAACGAATATATTGAGATTGATGAATCGAACTTTATCATTTCAGAGTCTATTGATCTTCCTTCGAATTGCGAATTGGTTCCTATGTTAAATAAGTCGTCTACAAAAGATGGTCTGATCTTTGGGAGCATCGCTGTAATCAATAAAATTGGCAATCAAGTTGCTGAAATACGACCATTACTTTGCTTTGACGCACAAAAGAAATACACAATTGGGGGCTATCGAATTGTTAATGATCGCTCCGGTCTTCATCTGCAATCGTGTGTGCCAAGTAGTTGGCTCGAAAGTGAAGAAAGAATTTATCCCGTTATCATTGATCCTGAAATCTCAGGCCCAGCTGTTGAATGGAACGGTGGTGACATGCCGTCCTGTCTCTTACCGAATTACAATTCTGATAGTATTCAAGTTACTATACCCGCAGGAGTTACCGTAAGTGGGTTTTTCATCACAGCAAGTTTTTATGCTAGTCCCTTTTCACCAGCTGTAATGAGTGATGGCGTCATGAACTTTAGTACTTCCTGTTCTGTATCTCAAAACTTTACCATTACTGGCCCCACTGCTGATTTACCAGGAACGGCGTATTTAGATAGTTTTGATTTAAAGAACCCTTTGGTATGTTGCTTTCCTGAATCTTGCAATGACACTTCTGTTTATGTTACGATGAATTTAGCTCGAGGGGATTTTGGGGCAGGGTGTAATACAACATATGTTTTTTATGATGATATTACTGACTGGCCTTTTAGAGTGGTTGTGTACGGAAAAACTCCAGAGGTCTATGGAAATGAGTTTTATGTTTCACCGTCATCTATTTGCGCCAACACGTGTACATTTAATGCGACAGGCTATGCACGATATGGCGTTGCTCCTTATACCTTTACCCACCCATGGACAACCGAAGTAGTTACTATAGGGCAAAACATAGGATGTGGGGCTGGAGCCACTAATAATGTTTTTACTTTAACAATCCCTGATTGCCCTGTTTATTGTGATGAAAATTACACGTCTTTAGATATTCCTCCTCCTGTAATTACAGATGCCTGTGGGCAAAGTATTTTAAATATTCCAAACAATTCAAAGCCTATAGATCCTGCTCCAAATGTAGAATCAGATTATCAAGAGGTGTATTGTAGCGGGGAGTCAATTGATATTGGATTAAGCAGCTGTCTAGAAGGTGGTGATGTTCAATATTATGGAAATAATTTAAACGGTTTTGGATCTATCTCTTTGATAGCAGAAAATAATACTCAAAGCCCGATTGATCAAACTTATTATACCTATGCCTCCCTTGACGATTGTTTTTCAGACACCACAGAAATCAATATTTCTGTAGTTCCAAATCCTCAAGCTGAAATTCAATTTAGCTCTAATCCATTGGTTGTTAATTTGGATTTTGAAGCCGCTGATATTTCAGCAACATATGTAAATCCTGTTGATTCTTGGAATTGGACCCTTGATGGCTCAGAAGTGTCATCTGACAGTCTTTATCTTGGTTCATTTGCAATCCCTGGTACATATGACATTTGTCTTAACATCATGGATGAGGCTGGCTGTAACGACTTTATTTGTGAAACACTGTTGGTCGTGCCCGCAGAACTGCAAAACATCAATGTTATTACCCCAAATGACGATAACATTAATGATAAGCTTGAATTTCAATACTTAGAATTTTATCCTGAAAACGAGATTTATATTTTTAATCGATGGGGGAACCTTGTACACTATGCCGAATCATATGATAATTCTTGGTCAGGAGATGAGCTAAATGAAGGTACTTATTTTTACATTTTAAAAATAAGTGGACTAGATAAAACCTATTCGAGCTTTTTTCAGCTCAAAAAATAAAAGCCTTATTGGATTAATTCTCTTTTACATTTTGATTTGTTTTCCTTATTTTTGATCGAACAAAAAAAACTTAAAATGAAAACCCTCCTATTTATTATTGCCCTTTCATGTGGCATTTCTACAACTTTTTCACAGTTTGCAATCGATGTGCAAGCCAAAGGCTCGGCTAATTCGACTTGGTTGCTGAACAAAAACATTTCTGACCTTGGTGCAAGCCAAGATTATGCTATGGGATGGGGTTCAACTTATGGAATTGCTGCTAATGTTTATGCAGGAATTATTGGCTTAGGTATAGAATTTAATTACGCCATACATAATGGTGCATATGAAGGAATAATTACTGAACCGATCCTAAATTCTACTATCGACACATATAACTCAAATATCAACTTAAAGACATTACAAATCCCTTTGTTATTGAAGTTTCAAAGTCAGGGTGGCTCATATATAGAGTTTGGCCCTCAACTTACGAATATTTCATCAGCTACCTATACGAGATCTGGAACAACTCCTATTGGAACATATGAAGATGAGAAAGATGTTTCTGAAGAATACAGTGGTTCCTATTTATCTGGCGTTTTAGGTTTTGGTGCTAAAATTCCTTTGGGTGAAGATTTTCCAATTGGCGTCTTAATTGGAATCAGACTTCAATATAGCTTTGGTGATCTTATGGGAGTTGATGGTTATGGATATTCATTAGGTAGTGAGGAAAATCCTCCTTCTTCGTTTTTATATGACTCTCATCAACCAACACAAGCTGTTTCAGCCGGAATTGTGATTGGAGCCACATACACGATCAAGTAAATCTTATTTTTTTACGTATTGGGTTAAAATGACGATCTTTTGACCGTTAACCTTTCCTTCTATATGATCGGCATTGTCATGTACAAGTGAGATGTTTCTCACGGCCGTTCCGCGCTTGGCGGTAAACCCAGCACCTTTTACTTTTAAGTCTTTGATGAGCACAACAGAATCACCTTGAATAAGGGTTACTCCGTTAGAATCTTTATGAATCACAGCTGAATGTTCTTCACTTTCACCTGATTTGGCCCAATTCAAGGTTTCCTCCTCTAGAAATAACATATCCAATAAATCTTGAGGCCAGCCTTCTGCCTTTATACGATTAAGCATTCTCCATGCCACTACTTGAACAGCAGGCACTTCACTCCACATACTTTCATTCAAACATCTCCAATGGTTAAAATATATTTCTTCAGCATTACTAATTTGTGCCCTACATGTATGACAGCTATTAATACAATGATCCACACTCGTTCCGCTTTGAGGAGAAACAATCAGTACATCTAAACCTTCGGTACCTGAACACAATTCACATTGATCTGCGCTTCTTTGATTCAATAGATTCTTTATTGGCATAAACTCATTTTCAGCACTAAAGATAGAATTAAGCCTCAGATATGAAGACAATACGGTCTCATTTTAAAAGCACCGTAAAAAGTTTACGTTCTGAATTTGTTGCTTTGGTAAAAACTAAATATGATGAAACTACTAACCGATGATGAAAATTTCCGTGAATATTTAATGGGGTTTAATGAATTATTTGTTCGGGATATTGGAAATGAGTACATACCCACTCAAATAAAGAAACAATCACTCAAGGAATCAGCAGAATATTTAAGTGAATACGTGTATGAAAATTTCAATGAAAATTCAATAGATCTCGATGCTCCCGATAAAGTTCAAGAAAAGCAAGTGATTAAATACATAGAAAGTCTTTCTAGAGGAAGAATTCACTCCTTTTATAATAGTTACATGGAGTCATACGGTGTAATTGAAGACCTAATGATATTGAATGATCACAATAGAATAGAGTTGATTCATCGACTCACAGGACGTAAATTGGATTATTTAGAACTGATTAACCGAGAAGTTCTTAATTAAGGATCTGGATAATGTCCGAACCATACCGTTGCATAACCCTTGTACATTCCTATACCGATGGCTTCCCATTTTGAATCCCAAATATCTCCGTTAATAATCACATTATTGTGGGCTTTGCTTGTTTTCCAATTTTCAAGAGCTTCCAGTGGACTCAGCGTTTCAGTACCCACACAGGCTATTTCATAACCTGGATAATTGTAACTCGTCAGTTCTTTAGGCTTATTCCACATACAGCTTGCCTTTGCATGATCCGAAGTGTAGCAACACGACTCCCATGCTCCATTATTAGACCAACTATGCGCATTACATATGTCATTATTGGAATGGTTTTGAGCCAAATCACGACTGTGTATTTGTGCTACGGTAATTAATGATTTTGATAATGGAATTATAGAAAGTTTTTTACTCTTTCTATATTCCATCATCAATTTGTAGAGCTCTTTTTCGTTTTTTGTTAATTCTTGCGCATTGGAAAAAAAAACACAGAAAAGAACAACAAAAAACAAAACTGATTTCCTCATTAAAAAATAAATAATAGGATTCCGTAATCTATTTGGATTTTTCCTTCATGATCTGTCTTCTCAAAGCCTCTACAGCAACATTTGTTGCTTCTTCAAAACTTTTGCATTGCTTCTTTGCGAACATTTCTTTTCCTGGCACATGCAATTTAATTTCAGCTATTTTATTCTCTTTCTCACGGTCCTTATCTAGTCTTAAATAAACTTCTGCCGATACAATTTGGTCATTAAATTGCTCTAGTTTATTCAGTCTCTCTTGAATAAATGACAATAATTTTTGATCTGCTTTAAAATGAATGGCGTGCATCTGAGTATCCATATTTAATTGGTTTTGTGCCCACGCGGGTGAGCTTGTGAATAAATTGAATTTAACTGCGCAAACGAATTGTGCGTATATACTTGGGTGGCCGCTAAATTGGCATGGCCTAATAAATCTTTAAGCGTTTCCAACCCCGTTCCCCTGTTTAGCATATGCGTTGCAAAAGTATGTCGTAAAATGTGTGGACTCTTTTTATCTAAACTCGTTACCTCTCCAAGATAATAATTTATTTTTCTATATGCAAAGGTTGGATATAGTTTGTTACCACTATTGAGTACAAGGAGAGAGTCATTATTCTGAGCGACATCCTTTCTTGCAATTACATATAATTCAATTTGTTTGACCAAGCCATCAGAAATTGGAATAATTCTTTCTTTATTTCTTTTCCCTAAAACCTTAACTTGATTCCCTTGTACGTCATATATCTTTAATCCTATTAATTCGCTTAATCGCATTCCCGTTTGATAAAAGAGCTCTAGCATTAAAGCATCCCTTTGTCCGCTGAAATCTTCTGTAAACAAATGCTCCATATTCGGCAATGAAAGTTCAGACTCTTTAGCGAAAACAGGTAAGTGTTTTTCGCTTTTTGGGCCTATGACTTTAGTCATAGGTGAATGGTCTACCACTCCTTCCTTTCGAAGCCACTTATAAAAAGTTCTTAACGAGGCGAGCTTTCGATTGACAGATTTATTTTTCATCCCGCCTTCAATGAGATATACAATCCAGGACCGTATAAATGATGATGACAAATCCGAAAACTCAGTTATTTTCTCTAATTCGGCAAATTCTTTGAAAGAATCAAGGTCTTGTCGATACGCCAATATC
>Ga0206125_10002198_pt1 | contig 21001 bp, 20 predicted proteins | sample Helgoland_Spring_4_FD_148598 | JGI IMG/M metagenome (GOLD analysis project Ga0206125, IMG submission 148598) | Pelagic subsurface seawater microbial communities from Kabeltonne, Helgoland, North Sea - Helgoland_Spring_Bloom_20160331_1 | ecosystem: Environmental > Aquatic > Marine > Epipelagic ... | reverse complement strand
CTTTTAATTGTTTATTTAATATTTTTACTAATTTATCCATTGAATCTTTTACTTCTTCTTCTTTTATTTTTTCTTTACATTTTTTATTATGTTTATAAAGTGACTGATTATGAACATATTCTTTCTCGCAATAATTACATTTATATTTCTTATTGTTTTCAGATAAAATATTACTTACTTTTGACCCGGATTTGACTACATTTTGACTTGATTTGACTACATTTTGACTTGATTTGACTACATTTTGACTTGATTTGACTACATTTTGACTTGATTTGACTACATTTTGACTTGATTTGACTACATTTTGACTTGATTTTAAGTCATTTAAGTATTCTTCATAACTTTTACCAGACAAAATATATTCTTTACAATCAACTAATTTAATATTATTATATGTATTTTTACATGTATATTTACGTTCTAAATGACTTGTCATTTTTGTTTTTATGTATATGGTCCATCCACACCTATAACATTCATATTTCATTATAATTATCAATATATTTATATCTTAAAATATCCTAAATTATCTATTAAATATCTAATAAATATCTAATATTATTATAATTAATATTAATTACCTATATATCATCTATATATATAACCCTAAAATATAATGTTACAGCATAAAGTTGGGATAAATAGATAAATATTAAATATTAAATATTTATTTTAATTATTTCAGGGGGGGGGGAAATTTAAAAATATAAAAAACATTTACATTTTTATAATGAAATAAAATAAAAGTATTTTAAATAAAAGTTTTAAGACGATTAACTTTCATATTATTTATAAGTTGATATAATGTTATTTATATTTCAATAACTTAAAAGCATATAATATGTTAATTATATACTTTTATGACTAAGAAAAATAATAATAAACGAATATCAAAAACGAATGATATTTTAGAATCTAAAAAAACAGAAGATACGATAAAAGATTTTTCGTTAATATGTACAGATAAAGTGATAGGTGATTATAGAAATATTAATATTAATTCATTTTCTATTTCTATAAATAATAAAAAATTATTCGAAGATACTTCATTAAATATATCATATGCAAGACGATATGGATTAATTGGAGCAAATGGTAAAGGAAAATCAACTCTTCTAAATCATATTTCTAATAAACTTTTACCAGTAGATACAGATTTAGATATATTAATTGTTGAACAAGAAGCTCCTCCTTCTGATAAAAAAGTAATTGATTTTGTTCTTGATGCAAATAAAAAAAGAAAAAAATTAGAAAATGATCTTAAAAAGATAGAAAATATTATTCAATCTGATGAAGATTATAATCCTGAAATATTAAATGAAATGAATGAAATAAGAGATGAATTAATATCAATTGGCTCTGATAAAGATGAGTCAAAAGTTAGAAGAATATTATATGGTATGGGTTTTGATCAAAATGATCAAGAAAGACCAACAAAACATTTTTCTGGTGGATGGAGAATGAGAATAGCAATTTCAAAGGCCCTATATATGGAGCCTACTTTATTATTATTGGACGAACCGACAAATCATTTAGATTTGAATGCTGTAATATGGTTAACAGAATATTTAAGTAATTGGAAAAAAACCCTATTAGTAGTTAGTCATAACCAATATTTCTTAAATGATATATGTACTGATATTCTACATATTGATAGTTTAAAAATTAATAATTATAAAGGAAATTACTATAACTTTATTAAAGCACTAAAACAAAAAAGAATAAGTCATGAAAAAGAATGGAATAAATTACAAAAAAGAGTTAAAGAAATGCAGAAAAAAAGTGTTGCAAAAAAGGAAATACAAATAGTTATTACTAAATCAGGTCTTATAAAACCTGAAAAAGATTATATAGTAAATATTAATTTTGGTGAAATTTATAATTTATCAACACCAGTTTTAACTATGAATGATGTATGTTTCGGTTATGAAAATAATAATATTATCTTACAAGATATTAATTTTGGCATTGATTTAACATCTAGAATTACAATTGTAGGGCCCAATGGTGCTGGTAAATCGACATTTATAAATTTATTGGTAGGAAACTTAAATCCAAAATCTGGAATTGTTTATAGAAATAATAAATTAAGAATTGCATATTATAATCAACATTTTATAGATATACTTCCAATGAATAAAACACCTATTGAATATCTACAATCAATTGATAATATACATGAACAAGAACTTCGAAAAATGTTAGGTACTATTGGATTGGAAGGAAGTGCACATATTAAGCAAATAAATAAATTATCAGGCGGTCAAAAAGCTAGAGTAGTATTAGTATCATGTCAAATAATACAACCACATATTCTAGTTATGGATGAACCAACAAATCATTTAGATATAGAATCAATTAATGGTTTAATTAAAGCAATAAATAAATTTAATGGTGGTGTTGTTATAGTTAGTCATGATATGGAACTTATTACTCAAACTAATTGCGTTTTATGGGTATGTAACAATAAAATTATTAAACAATATAACGGTGAATATGATGATTATAAAGACGAAATATTAAATAGTATTTAATTAAGTAAATCATTTAATATACTGATTTTATCTCTGCTCTCTTTAGAGAGATCTTCGTTTTCTAAAAGAATTATTAATAACTTTGTATTTATAATTATATTTTTTAATTTTTGTTTTTCTTCTCTTTCCTTTTTTAATTGACTGGATACATATGTATCCATAAAATTTATATCTTCACTAAACATATATATTTTATGGATAAAATATATATTATTATTAAACATATATAAATGTTAAATATTTATTTAATTTTTTAACAAATTATATGTTTTTAATACGAATGCATGACAAAATGCAGTATCTTTGAGATGTTCGTATCTATCTATTCCACCAAAATGTCCCTCTTCCATCTCTATTTTTAATAAAATTAAACTATTATTTTTATTATAATGTCTTAATTTAGCTACAAACTTTGCAGGTTCCCAATATGGAACTCTTGGATCATTTAACCCACCTAGAGCTAATACATTTGGGTATCTATCTTCTTTTATATTATCATAAGGGGAATATTTTAACATATTATCAAAATGTACTCTCTGATTTGGATTTCCCCATTGTTTCCATTCCGGTGTTGTTAAAGGAATACTTGGATCAACCATAGTATTCATTATATCCACAAAAGGTACACCTGCAATTACAGTTCTGAATAATTCTGGTCTCATAACCATACTTGCACCTACTAATAATCCCCCTGCACTTCTACCTTCTATTGTGATACCTTCTTTATTTGTATATTTATTATGAATTAAATATTCAGCACATGCAATAAAATCTAAAAAAGTATTCATTTTTTTTTCCATTTTACCATCTTCATACCACTTATATCCTAAAAAACTACCACCTCTAACATGAGCAATTGCATATATAAATCCTCTATTTAATAATGGCAATATTGTAGTTCTAAAATCAGGTTCTTCAGTAAGACCATATGATCCATAACCATATAAATATACTGGATTCGTACCATCATTATTAAATATATCAGTTTTATAAATAATTGATATTGGAACTTTTACACCATCATGACTAATCGCAAAAATCCTTTTAGTTTTATACAATTCTTTGTCAAAATTAGGTATAGGTTTTTGTCTCAAGAATTTCGTTTCTTTTGTTTTTAAATTATATTCATATAATGTAGATGGTGTATCTAATGAATTATATGAATAAATAATTATATCTGTATCATATATATCAATATTAACTAATGATATATTTTTTATATCATTGTTAATTTCAATAATATGACTATTATCAAATTTATATATTAAATTTTCATAAGGAATTATTTTGATATAACTATCTCCATCTTTTTTATAAAGTACTAACAGATATTTATTTAATTCATGCAAACCTTCAATATAAATAGATTCATTATAAGAAATAAATTCTTTCCAGTGTTCTACTTCTGTATTAGATATATTTGCCTGCATAACTTTAAAATTGTTGGATTTATCTTTATTTGTTACTATTAAAAAACTATTTTCATGATATGTAACATTATAAAGTAAGCCTTCAACTCTATCAGTAAAATGTTTAATAGATAAATCATTTTCTGTAAAATAATATATATCACTTGTATCAAAACTATCGGCAGAAATAAAAAAATATTTATTATCATTAGATAATGATAAACTCACTTCAACTAATTCATTATCATTTTGATATAATTTAATATTTTCTTTGGTTTTAAAATTATATCGCCAAATTTGAGACATTCTATTTGTTTCATTTCCCATTATATAATATATAATACCTTTGTGCCAAAAATAACTACAATGTACTAATTCAGGAATATTATGTTCCTGTTCTTCTTTTGTTGCAATATTTATAATTTTTAATTTATATTTCTCATTACCAGTTTCATCTATACCATAACTCATTATTAGATGATCATCTGTGATACAAAAATTCGATAAATCAAAATTTTCTTTACCATCTGCTAATTCATTCTCGTTTAATAAAATTTCTTCTTCTTTTGTTAACATGTTTATTCTACAATGAATTGGATAACTTGCATCTGTAATTGTTCTTACAAAATAATAATATTTACTATTCCATCCATTTTTTCCATGGGGGAACGGATATGAATCATAGTCTTCTTTTAGAAATGATTTTAATTCATTATATATATTATTTTGTAATTCTGTCACATCATTCATTTTATCAATTGTATAATTATTTTCATTTTTTAGATGTTGTAGCACTTCTGGATTTTTTCTTAAATCATCTCTTAACCAAAAATAATAATCCTCCAACTTTATTGGAGGATCTATTAAATTTATACCTCTGTCACTGGATAAATTTCCGAATGCTACGGAATATTTATCCCTTTTTGTAATTGGGGGTTCCATTAAATTTAATTAATGGAACATTACTTTAAATTTTTTAAAAAAAAAATACTTAGAATTAAAAACAAATTCTAAAACGCCGATTTATTTATATTATTAGATAAATCCAATTTATGTTTATTAATTTGATATAAATATATCAAAATACGTTCTCCTCTAAATATATTGATATAAAAAATATTTAAGTGTTTAATAAGTATATATATTTATTAAACACAAAATCCAAAAAACAAGGATTTATAATAATTGAATTATAAAATTGAATTAAATTATTTTTTATAATGAAATAATTTAATTTTATATAATTATAATGAAACAAAAATTAACATCGGAAGATATAACATGTTTAGTTCCTGCACTAAATACCATACTGGATGGTGCATATTTAGTACAAGTATATGATGGTTCTAAAGATAATACAAGAACCATCATAATGAAATTTAAGAATAAAGTTAATGATATTAATATGACATATTATTTATTATTAGAGTCGGGAACTAGAGTTCACACAATCAATGATTTTACAAATGTTAGATCAATGCCTACTGGTATGGTTTCTAAATTACGTCGTGAATTAGGTGATAGAAGATTATTTCCGATAAAACAAAATGGGACAGATCGGAGTCTTGATTTTGCATTTTCTAATGATAAACATTTTATAATTGAATTATATGATAGAGGTAATTTTATTATAACAAATAGTGATTATAAGATTATTTATATAGTTAGACCTTACGAATTAAATACATATAAAGTGTCAGTTGATGAACAATATCCTATTGAAATAATTTCAAATTCTGGACCAGAATTTACAAAAGATATTACCCAAGCGAAAGGTTTTATAATAGATAAATGTAATTTTTCAGGTTTTCCTTTAGAAAATAATAAAAATGTATTAGAATTTGATAATATAAATATTGCTATGAAACAATATTTTAGTTATAATTCTGAAATAAAAATTTTGAAAATATCTAAAAAAAATAAATCTAATTTAACTAAAGATGAAAAAAAAATAAAAAATATCAAACAACAAATTGAAAATTTAGAACAAAAAGAAGAAAAACAACATAATATTGCAAATATATTAGAAAATAATGTAGATAATATTCAAAAAATTATTGATATAATTAATAAAAAATTACATAATAATATATCTTATAAAAATATTGAACTATATTTAAAAGATCGATTTAATGAATATAACGATATTAAATTAAATTATAAATTTTTAAGTTTAGACCAATATATAATTGACTATAATAATTCAGCATATACAAATATATCCAATATATTTTCTAATATAAAATTAATAGCACAGAAAAAAAAAAGAGCACAGATAGCAATAGATACTAATATTTGTACAGAAATTCAACAAATAAAAAAAATAAAAGTAAATCGTAAATATATGAGATTTGAAGATTTTTGGTGGTTTATGTCTAATGAATATATTATTATGTGCGGTAAAAATGCAGACGATAATGAATTTATATTAAATAATTTAGAACCAAGTGATATAATTGTTCATGGAGATTTTGATAAATCTCCATGGGCTGTTATTAAGAATCCAAATAAAATAGAAATACCATTAAAAATAATATATAATACAGGACAATTTGTAGTTCATAGAAGCTGGAATTGGGTAGAAAATTATGCAAATAAATCATACTATACTTTTCCAGACAAAATTTCAAAATCTGCCCCATCTGGAGAATATATGGGGAAAGGTTCTAGAATGGTTCATGAAAAAAATTATTTATCAAATGCAACTATGGAAATGGGTATTGGAATAATTTTTAAATCAAAAAATAAATATTTATATAAATTAAATAAAGATATTGATATTGATTTTGCAATGGTAATGTGTGCACCTTATATTACAATGTCTATATTTGATTATAGAATAAAAGTAAAATCATCCGGTAAAAATAATAATAAAGGCAGAAAAAAACTTTTAAATAAAATAATATCTAAATTTTTATCCATAAAAAATAATCATCCTTTAGTAAAAGAATATATAAAAAATATACCTTATGAAGAATGGGACAAGGTATGTATCAGAACATTTACTTTATAACTTTGACATATATTTTAAATATAATAAGATTTTAATTTCGTTTATTAATAACCAGTTGATCCAAAACCACCAACTCCTCTTTCAGTTGAGGATAATTCATCAACTAATTCCCAAGAAAATGGTTCTAATGTAGGAGAACAAATCTGAAATAATCGAGTACCTTTGTTGATTTTATATTCCAAAGTCATTGAATCATTATTTATATTCTTTAAATCAGAATGTGTTGGTGCATAATAAACCGCTGCTTTGATATTACCTCTATATCCTGCATCAATAATCCCTACAGAGTTTTTTAAGATTAATGGTGTTTTTGAAATACTAGATCTAGGATATAGATAATATGAACAATTACGACCATTTAAATTATTTTTCATTTCACATGTAATTTGTAAATCAATATATTTTGTTTCACCGCATTTAATAATTACATCTTGTGGATTAAATAAATCTAATCCACTATCACCATCATTAAAATGAGAATGGTTTACATAATATTGCGCAACATCATCTCTATTTGATTTAATACGTAATTTATAATTAACCATTTTTGTTTTTGTTTTTGTATATATATACATTTTTTATTATAAAATAATTAATATTCAATTTTATTTTGTAATTTTATTTCAATTACAGTATTATCGCTTCTTTCTGAATCTGAAATATCTGTTATTATATAACCATATTTTTTCATATTATTTGTCACTTCTATTAGAGGAGAATTTTCAATACCTGCTTCTATATGTGGATATCTATCATATACATTTTTTTTCTTTCTCCATATTCCTTTATATATTTCATTTGGCTTAATATTACCTAACTCTGATTTAATCATTTGAGGTTGAATTAACTTAAATATTTCAGCTGCTGGATTTTCCTTTAAAACTAATTTAGTTTTAAAGACTATTTCATTTTGTAAACTTTTTACATAATTATTATGAGCAATATTTAGGTTTTTTAAATATTGCTCCCATGATTCTTTATGTTCTAGAGACCATTGGTTTCTAGAATTTTTCCTTTTTTCTAAAATAGATTTTAATCTTTGTTTTTTTATATCTTTGTCTTTTTTTTCTTTAAGTTCGTTATAAAAAATTGCATCATTTCGTAATGTATCTATGCTAGGTATATCCATTTTAATTAATTTATAAAAAAAAATATAATTAAAATATTAATATTCAATTTTTTATATATATATATATAATGGAACAAAACTCTTCCTATATGAATTATTATTGGATAATAATGTTTTTTTTATTTATGATTACTGATTTTTCTAAAAATTACTTTGGATGTATTAAATTTATAAAACCTATTTTACTGGTTTTTATTTTGTTTATTATTATTATTTTTGAAATTAACAAAAAATGTACATTTCAAACATTACCTATTTTACAAATATCTAACAGAGCAATTGTGTTATTATCAATTTATTTATACAGTGAATACACTGTCAAATGTATTCCTATGTTTAATTTCACAATTGGTAATTTATTTACATATCCTATGTTTGGGAGTTTTTTGAAATCTTTAATATCATTCCTAATTATGTATACTTGTAATTATATTTCTAATACATATAATAAACAAAATGAAAATGAAAATAAAAATAAAAATGAAATACAAAATGATGAACAGTTAGTATGTCAAATAAAAAATACTCAAACAAATTTAGTATACTCTATATCAATCTTTGGAGTTATATTATTGAACAGTTATATTGATTATATTTAATGCTCAAAACGTGTATATTCTTAAATCAAATATTTAAGAATATACACGTTTGTTATGAAAATCGGGAATCATCTTTTCTGCGGTATAATTATTTATTTTAAACTTATTCATTTTTAGAAGACATGATATTAAATTATATTCTAAATTACATTTATTACCTTTATTCTCTTCTATTCTTTCAATGATATCTTTCTTATATCGCTCTTTCCACTTATCTAAACTCATAAATATTAAACCTTCTGTTACTAAACCATAATAAATAGATTCTTCCTCATTATACACTATCCACTGGCCTTGTAAATCTTTTAAAGATCGATGTAGATTATACTTATCATCATCAAATCTTATTGTAATATAACTACAATGACTTGGTATTTGTATTTCTACATTATCATGGTTTTTATGAATTAAAAATGATAAATCATCATACCATAAACAACTTAATGTCATCGCAGCTATTCTACAATCACATTCTATATCAAATGTCATCTCTTTCTTTTTTATATATATTATCCAAAAATGTGTACTATCATAAACTTCAAATGGTAGATTTTCAATAATATCTGCCATAGATTTACTAACATACTTAAAATTGTTTGAAGACATTATAGCAATTGCACTCCCACGATATGTAAATATTTATAATTAAATTATAATTATAATTTAATTATAATTATAATTATAATTTATCAATTTTTTGGATTAAATACTTTATTTATTTTATCTAATAACACTTTCATATCCTGCAAAAAAGGATATTTTTCTAAATCATTTTTACTAATATCATCTAATTTAACATTAATATTTTCAGCAATTTTATAAATATCATTTAATTGCTCTCTAAATTTTCGAAATTCATATACTCCCCAAAATATAGGACTAACTAAAAACAATGTATATAAAATATTATAAGATTTTATTAAACTTGGATCCATCTTAATAGTATATATAAATTATATAAAATATATTTTATATGGTCTAAAAAACTTATAGTTTATTTAGATATATCAGAAGACCTACAATGACTTCGACCTTACTGCGCTTATAAAATATATATTCATAATCTTTTATTATAAATATATATTTTATTTATAATGGAAGATTATACTTTTAAATTTATACTCTTAGGAGATTATAAAATAGGAAAAACATCAATATTGAATCGGTTTGTATCCAATAATTATGATGAATATCATCATAGTACAATAGGAGTTGATTTTGGTAATAAAATAATCAATATTGATGATAAAAAAATTAAATTACTAATATGGGATACAGCAGGACAAGAACGATTTATGGCTATTACTAAATCATACATAAAATATACCACTTGTGCATTTTTGATATTTGATTTAACTAATAGATCATCATTTATTAATTTAGATAAATGGCTTAATCTTATAATAGATAATACCCTACTAATTTATTTGATAGGTAATAAACATGATCAAAACAATAATGTTATTACTCAACAAGAAATTTATGAGTACGCAGATAAACATAATCTTATATATTATGAAACAAGTGCAAAAAAAAATTATAATTCTTCAAATACACCAGTAATCTCAAATTCATTGCAATCCTCACAATACACATCCGTCTATAATATAGAATATATATTTGTAAATGCTGTACAAAACATATTAAAGAAAATTTCAAATGATAAAATTAAATATGCTGAATTTCATAAATTTGGAATAAAAACAAATAAAAATAATAATAATAATAATTTTTTTGATTTTACTAATAAAACTAATTTTATGTCATCTTGTTTTATATCGTAAAATATAAAAGTATATAATACTTTAAACTGTAATTATAATTGTACCAGCAATATTTGTTTTTATCCAATAACCTTTCCCTGGTTCTAATTTTAAATTTTCTGATAGAACATAACCATTTTCACCATAACTATATAATGTATTTTCTATAATTATATTATCACCATCATTTATACTTGAATTTGTAGATGATGAAATTAGATTCCATCCTTTTGATAAAACAATCTCTAAATTGGAGAGAATTTGTCCAGTTATTGAAACTACACTATCACTATCAAATTTTAACCAATAACCTTGACCAGGTATTAATTCTGTTTCTAATTTATATCCTGAACTATCATATGAATATAATGTTCCTTCTATTGAATCTGGAAATAATGTTTGATAATTATTATTATCAACAATTAGTGGTAAACCAATTAATTGCCATCCTTTATTAAAATTTATAGATCCGGAACCATATCCAGATCCTATTATTTTATAAACACCGCCATATAAACTACAATAATAAAGTTCATTTTGGGCATCTTTACCAAATCCAACTATAAATTGTCCATCTAAATTAATTGTAATATCGTTTTCCTCATTATTTGGATGACTATAAAAAGCGTCTGCGGTGCCAATCGCACCATCTCTGTTCCACTTACATTTCCATTTTTTATTAGTATATGTATCAACAAATAAATAATAACCTTTCATAGAAGGTATATTATTTCCTTCATATACTTCACCCCCACAAATTGAAAATCCTACACTATGACTATATTCATAAACTGGCATTGTTATTGTAGATATAACACAATCATTATTATTATTATTAAAAGGAGATGTACCTTCGTAACATCTCCAACCAAAGTTTGATCCAGACAAATTATCATATCGTACAATATCTATTTCTTCCATTGCAGCTTCTCCTACATCAGCTAAATATAAATCACCATTGGAATCAAAAGTAAATTGCCATGGATTGCGTAAACCATATGCATATATTTCATTTAATGATCCGGATCCATTTATAAATGGATTATCATTAGGAATTTTATATCCCATTCTACTTAAAACACCGGAACCATTGGGAGATTGATCTGGGATAGTTGCATTTTGATCTGAACTATTCGGAAATGGAAGTTCTATATCACCAATATCAATTCTCAATAATTTACCCATAATTTTATCTTTATTTTGAGATAAATTATGAGGATCTCCACCAGAACCCCCGTCTCCAGTTGTAATATATAAATAATAATTACCAGTCTCTGTATCTTTAGGATTGAATCTAATTGCACCACTATTATGGTTAGTATAAGGCTGATATAAGGTCATTAATATTGGGCCTACAGTTGCAATATTTACTTCTTTATTTAATTCTCTTATTATTGTATGTCCCGTATTTTGTTGACTATAATTTATGAACAGTCTACCGTTGTTTTCATAATTAGGATGAAATGCCATACCTAATAATCCTTGTTCATTACCATTAGGTAAAATAATACTATAATCTGCACAGTCAAAAAATGTTTCTATACTGGATCCATCTAAATTACATTTTTTTATAGATCCAGTTTTTTCCAAAATATATATTTTTTCGGGGTCTCCCGGAGCATGACATACATATAATGGTTGTGATACTAAATCTGAACCTATTTTAAGTTCCCATTCAATCGTTTCTGTAAAATCAAAAAATGCTTCTGTACTTTGATTTTTATTATGGTCTGATATAGTAGTTAAATTATTTACTTGTGTTTCTTTTATATATTTTTTAGTATACTTCATATATACTAAAACTATTATATATGAATTATGGTTATCATTTATACATTTACTGACTTACAACACAGAATTTTGTCCGGATCTGAAGTTCTACAAAAAATAATTGATAATTAAGCAAAATTTACAATATTAAATTCTTTTAATAATTTTTGTCTTATATCTCTATTCATAATTACTGGTAATTCAAATAAGGTATTATTTCTCATTAATATCTTAATATCTATTCCATAATCTAATAATAATTGATCATTGTAATTATTATAAATTTCATCTACTTTAGAACGTGAATAAATGATTTTTTGATTTCTTTTATTTATATCATTATGTAAATTAATAAAAAATTCAATCAAATCATTTTTACAATTTATAAATTTTATAATATTATTTTTTTTACACCATTCAGTAAAATGATATTTACATTTTCCACAATGAATCCCATCATCTTTCATTTTGTTAACTAAATTAATTATTTGTGTTTTATCAGAACTATTTGGTTTATCTGGATATAAATAACTTATATAATGCAAACAATACCACCAAATATTCCAAAATTTAATTCCTGATTTATTTACATTTTTTCTATGATTATTTCTTAACTTATTAAATTCATTATTATCAAATATTTTAATTACATTATTTATTATTTTAAAATTTAATTGTTTAATAGTATTATTAAATATTAACTTATTTTTTATCATTATTCCAAGTTTAAATTCTATATTTGAACTATTTAATATTTGATATGAATTATCTAGAGAATGTAATTTATAAATAAGATTATTACCACATCTTGTTGAATTTAAATCATTTATTTTTTGATGTTTTTCTAATTCAACTATATAAATATTTATATTTAATTGTTTTATTTTTTCATAATAATTATTTATTATTATATTCATTAATTATAATAATATATAATTATTTTTGTATAGAAAAAAAAATTATATTTATATGGTTATGCCTATCGCCCATGCAGTATTTCTGATACGGTTTTATTTATAAATTTTTTATTTTATCATAAAAAATTTTGTCATATTTTAATCCCGATGGTAATATAAATTTTTTGCCAAATTTACATAATTTTATTTCTTTTTTATTTGGAATATTTATATTAATTTTAGAAATATTTGTATTATCAAAAGATGATTCTGAATTATTTGAAGATGATTCTGAATTATTTGAAGATGATTCTGAATTATTTGAAGATGATTCTGAATTATTTGAAGATGATTCTGAATTATTTGAAGATGATTCTGAATTATTAGAAGATGATTCAAAACTTTCAGATGATGGATTAGAATAATTATTTTTTTTAGGACTAGCCGTTTTTAGATTTTTCACTATTTTATTACCTTTTGATACAAAAAGGTAATTAATTAAATTATATAAATGTATTCCTAATCCCCCAACTGAAGATAAAATATCTCCAAAATTAGGTATAAAAGCTAATAAAGCTGCAGCAATACCAAACCAATCTAAATTTAAAATAGCGAATATTAAATTTGTTACATTAATTATTATTTGAGATATATTTAATAATTGAAATCTAGGCAATATTAATGCAATATCTAATATGATATCAAGTATAATTAAAATAGAATTATATGTTACATATAAAAACTTAAAAAAAATGCTGGTATCACTCCCCCCTTTAATTAATTTATTTAAATACCATAATAGACCACCACCGGTTTGATTAAGTTCAAACACGTTAGATACAAGTTTTTTTTTAACTTTATCATGATAAAAGTTATTATTATCAATATGTCTCATATTTGTAATAATTTTATTTTGTTTTTTATTAAAGTTTAATTTACTTAATTTATTCTTAATATTATTTTCAACATCTTCTCTATCTAAATAAAAATTATTTAGTAAACTTTTAGCAATTATATATTCAAAATCATTTAATTCAAAATCATCTATATAATTGTTTTTTAAAATATATAATTTTATTTTTGGTTTTGAATCAAATATAAAAAATTCATCATTATATGAATGTAATGGTTTGAACATTATAATATAAACAAGATATTATAATAAATAAATTAATATATAATATATTATATATGCCTCAACCTGATAATAAAACATTAAGTTTTGATTATTATATCTATACAAAAATACTAAATCCAATTTCAAAAAAAATATGTTTTATTCATCCTAATATTATAACTATATTAGGAAGTTTAATAACTATACCCATGTTTTATAATTTAAATAATAATCAATCTACTACCTGTTTTGTTATTTTAGGCTTTATTAGAACTATTCTTGATTGTTTAGACGGCACTATTGCTAGATCATGTAATTTAGGCTCCAAATTAGGAGCATTACTTGATGTTTTAAATGATACAATATTCACAATCTTTATATTTGGTTTATTTGTTTATAAATTATATTTTAATCAAAAAAATTACTATGATAAATATATAATTATTATATCTACTTTTCTAATAATATACATGATGTCTCAATCATTTAATGAATTAATGAATATTAGAACAAATACAAATATGTTTAAATACAAATTAGAGAAGGTTATACATGATAATCTTAATATTATTACGCCGATTGTATTATATTTTATTAAACAATCCTTAAAATAAACATCTATATTATAAATTATTAACCAAATGTTTATTTATATATTTTTATAATATATAAATGAAATGCTTTATAGTTAGATTTAATGATCATAATAAAATACTTGCTGAAAAATTAGGAATCAATTTTTATTGCGGTGTAGTTAAAAAATGGTTAGTTATTGATGAAAATCAAAAAAAAAAATTAGATTATAATAATATCATATATGAAATTAAAGAAGAATTTATTAAAAATAATCATAATGAAGTTAAACATATACAAAGACAACCATTAGAAGATGGATTTAATATTGATGGTTCTCAAAAAGGTAATTATTCATTATCAGAAATGGAAATAAAATTAGATGAATTATATACAAAATATGGGCCCGATGGAACACACAATCCTAATATAATTCAAGAAAGATTTATAGCAGGAATATCTATAGAACAGAGATCTATACATATGTTTAGATTAGGAAAAAATATAGATAATCCTGCTGTGTTTTATTGTGCATGTACTCATGCTCGAGAGCCAGTTGCAATGATGTCATTATTACATTTAATGTTTTGGCTTGGAGAAAATTATAAAGAAAATCCATTAACTATAGATGAAAGAAGAGCAAAAAGCTTAATAGATAATCATACATTATGGATAATGCCACTGAACAATCCTGATGGATATGATTATAATGAAGAAATACAACCATCAGGAGGAGGTCTTCAAAGAAAAAATCGCCGCCCTGGGACATGTAGTGGGCAAACATCAAATGGTATTGATTTAAATAGAAATTATGCATATGATTGGGGTATAAACAATACAGGCTCTAGTGGTAATTCTTGTTCTCAAGTGTATAGAGGACCACTTGCTTTCTCAGAACCTGAGAGTCGAATAAAGAGAGATTTTATTGGTCATACTAATAATATTATCACTAATATGAAAAATATTAAAATTTCACTCCATACTCATACATATGGTAATTTATTAATATATCCAAATGAATTGCCATCTGAATATAAAAATATATATACTACATTAGGACTAGAAATGAGTAAATATAATAATTATTTAGTAGGTGATGATTTGGAAACAGTTGGGTATCAAGTAAACGGTGATGAAGTTTCATGGTGTAACAATGGTACAATGGGTGATTTCATATATTCATTTACACCAGAAATAGGCGCATCTACAGATGGTTTTTGGCCCGATGAATCCCGTATACCAATATTAATAAATGACTCATTATATATGTATTTATCGGGTGTATCTTTAACATCTGGTCATCCTGTCATTGTTGATATTACTAGTAATACTGATATAATACCAAATACAACAGTAACTTTAAATTTAACAATTAAAAATAAAGGATTGGATAATTGTTCTAATATTAAAATTGAATTAAATGGAATACAATATAACTTAGATACAAGTATAGATCCAAATGAAGAACAAATAGTAGAATTAGAAGTAATAATACCAAGTGATTCAATACCTAATTCACAATTAAGTTTATATTCTTTTGATATAAATAATTTCCCCATACAATCTGAAAAAAATTTAACAGTAGTCTTGGAAGTTACTGATTTATTAATTGAATTAGTTAAAGGATGGAATTTAATAGGCAGTGGTACATCTGAAAATATGATAATTGATGATCCAAATAATATAGTTATACCAAATTCAGTGTATTCATATGATAGTACTTTAGGATATCAAAATACTACTAATTTGAAAATATCTAAAGGTTATTGGATTAAAACAAATAATGCTGGACCAATTATATTAAAACCACTTTAAAATATTTTATTTTTTATTTTTTATTTTTTATTTTTTAAATTAAAAAATAAAACTTTTTGGTAATTTCCCCCCCCCCCGCTAAAATTATTTAAACAATACAAAATATCCAAATTCATTTCATCTATTTGGGATAATTTAAGATATATATAATAGATCTAATATAGATATATTCTATAATAATATTATATTATAAGATATTTTAAGATATTATGGGATATTTTAAGATATATATATAATATAAATATATAGATATATATCTTAAAATATGAATGTTATAGGTGTGGATGGACGACACATATAAAAACAAAAATGACAAATCATTTAGCTCGTAAAAGAGAATGTAAATGTACATTCAATGACATTGAATTAGATGATTGTAAAAAGTATATACTAGAAGCATTAAATTATGAAGAATTTCAAAGTCAACAACAATCTGCCAAAAAACCTCCTAAAAATCAGCTAAAATCAGATTTATATCTGCTAAAATCAGCTGAAAATAAGTGTAAATATTGTGAAAAAGAATTTGCAAGTTATAAAAATAAATGGAGACATGAAAATAAAAATTGTAAAGAAAAGAAAAAGGGAGAAGAAGCAAAAGATTCTATGGATAAATTAGTTAAATTATTAAATGAACAAATGAAAGAACAAAATAATCAATTAAAAAAAGAATTAGATAAACGCGATAAACAAATAAAAGAACAGAACAAACAAATAGATGAATTAATTAAAAAAGCAGGAATAAATAATAGTAATATTACTCAAAATATTCAAAATAATATTAAATTATTGGCATACAAAGATACTGATATAAGTAATATAACTGATAAAGATATTAGAAATTGTATGAATCATAGTAATATGTGTGTACCTTATTTAATAAAAATGATACATTTAGATCCGAAAAAACCAGAAAATCATAATGTTTATATATCAAATTTAAAAAATGGTTATATAATGGTATATAATGGTGAAAACTGGGATACATTAAGTAGAGAAGAAGTAATAGAAGATATAATAAATGATAGAGAATGTTTAATTCAAGATAGGGTTGAAGATTGGTTAGAGAATTGAAAAAATTATCCTATAATTATGAAGAAATTTGAGAGATATCTAGATAAAAAAGAAAAAAATGTTGTGTTAAATAAAATAAAAGAAGAAATCAGATTTATGTTATTTAATAATAGAAATATGATAAAAAATAGTAATCCAGAAAAAGATAATTTAGTTATAGTAGAAAATAATTAATAATAAAAATATATTTTTATTATTAATTATTTAATAAATTAAATAAATCTTCACCAAATTTTTTTTTAAAAACTTCACTAAATTCATTTATTAAATCCATTAAATTATTAAAATATTTTTCTTTACTTGACCATGTATTATATGGTAATAAATATTTATTTGGTATTCCTTTAATATCTTTAGGTACTTCAATATTTAAATATGGAAATGTAAAAAAATCACAATCATTTATAGTATCATTATTAATCATATTAACAATTTGTCTGGTATATTTTAATGGCATTCTATCACCACTTCCTAACCATCCAGTATTTAATAACCAAATATTGCATTTATGTTCTGTTATTTTTTTTAATAATAATTTTCCATATATTTCTGGTTGCCATATAATAAATGGTTCAGCAAAACAAGTACTATATGTTTTTGTAGGTTTATCTATATTTTTTTCTGTTCCTGGCATTTTACAAGTGTATCCAAGTAAAAAATAAAAAATTGCACTTTTCGAATCTAATTTAGAAATAGATGGTAATAATCCAAATGCATCACATACTAATAAAATAATATTTTTTGGATGTTTATCTATAGTAGCTGGGATTAATACATTATCTAAATGATTTAATGGATATGAACATCTAGTATTATGAGTAATACTTGTATCATCAAAATTCACTGAATTATCATTATTTAATATTACATTTTCTAAAACAGCTCCTTTTTTAATCGCATTAAATATTTCAGGTTCATTTTCTTTTTTTAATCCAATACATTTTGCATAACATCCTCCCTCAATATTAAATACTCCTTTGTCGGTCCAAACATGTTCATCGTCTCCTATTAATATTAATTCTTTTGCAGCAGATAATGTGGTTTTTCCTGTACCACTTAATCCAAAAAATAATAATACATCATTTTTTTCATTTATACAAGCACTAGAATGTAAAGTTAGATGTTTTATTATTGGCATTTTATACATCATATAAGTTAATACTGATTTTTTCATTTCTCCTGCATATCTTGTTCCATATATAATAACTTTTCCTTTTTTTAAATCTAAAGCAACAAGATTTTCATTTAAATCTTCTTTACTTATATTTATATCTTCTAATTTTTTATCGAAATGTTTTAAATTAATATCACTACAATTTAAAATTTCTATATCTATTTTATCATGTTTTTTATTAGCAGGAATTAACATATTATTCATAAATAAAGCATGGTAAGGATCAGAACAAATTATTCTGACAGTTATTTGATTATCTATATCCCATCCAGCATATGAATCTATTATATATGTATTATCGCAACTATCTAAATAATTATTACCATTCATAAAATAAAAATTAAATAAATCCTCACTAATAGGTTTATTTACATCTCCCCACCAAATGTTTTCAGTATGTTTATTTTTTACTATTCTTTTATCTTTAGGACATCTTCCGGTATATTTACCACTATATGCTACCATTGCATCAGTATTTGTGAATTTATGTAATTTATTAGCATGTTTATATAATTCATCAGTTGATAAGTTATAATATTTCATTATATTAAAAGAATATAATATTAATGATATGGTTATAATTTATATTATATTTGAGAAAGATGCATATAATCATATGCATAATTTGAAATATCTAGAAAATAAAATTGAATTTATATATCTTACATATAAATTATGTAATTAATAATTAAATTATGTCAGAGTCCGTGTCAGAGTCCGAGTCAGAGTTTGAGTCAGAGTCAGAGTCTGACTCTGAGATTAAAATATATATAAATTATTCTGATGAATATTGTGAAGATTTATTACAATTCTTGACACAATATTCTAATAATTTTGAATTATTAGATATATCTTGTGATGAAGAAGGTTGTGATGAAGTAAAACTTATGGTATATTATGGTCTTTATAAATTTAAATTTAATGAAATAGAATATACAGTAGATTATAATTGTGAAGGTAAAATTATTTCATGTCCTCACGGACCGGATAAAAAGAAAAATATTGTATTAATTTGTAATTTTTTTCATAATAAATTACAAAATAGTTATTCAATAAAACAATTATTACTTCATATAAAGACAAAAAACAGACCATTGTTAAAGGAATATATACGTGTATATATTTCTAATAATGCAAATTGGGATAAATTAAATATCATTCCAAAAAGATCTCTAGAAACAATTTTTATTAATAATAAAAATAATATTATTGAAGATATTAATAATTTTATGAAAAATCAAGCAATTTATTTAGAAAAAGGTATTAAATATAAAAGAAATTATTTATTATACGGACCATCTGGAACTGGTAAAACTAGTTTTATATCTGCAATAGCATCTAAATATAATCATGATATTTTTATGATAAGTTTATTATCATTAAATGATACCCATTTTATGAAATTAATAGCAAAATTACCAGAAAGAGCTTTATTAGTATTAGAAGATATTGATTGTGTTTTTAATGAAAGAGAAATTTATCAAAATAACCAGTTATCATTTAGTACAATTTTAAATACATTAGATGGTTTTGCATGTAAAACAAAATTAATTACTTTTATGACAACTAATTATAAAAATAAATTAGATAAAGCATTAACAAGACCAGGACGTATTGATTATATTTTAGAGTTTGATTATGCTGTTAAAGATCAATTAAAGGAAATGTTTTTGAGTTATTTTAATGATATAAATTTATTTAATGATTTATATTCAAAAATTAAAGAAAAGAAAATGTCAACAGCAGCATTTTATAAATTTCTTTTTGAAAATAGAGATGAATCAGATATAATATCAAAATTAGATATACTTAATAATTTAACTGAACAGTATAAAGGTTATCAAAATATGTATATATGAAAAACAAATTTTTTAATATATAAAAAAAAATTTGTTTTTATTAAAGTTCAAATATATTTTTTTTATATATTTGATTTCTTTTTGAAGGAGGAATGTATAATATTTTTTTAATATTTTCTTCTTCTTCTAATCTTTTATTTTCATCATCTAATTTTTTTTTTTCTTCTTGTTTTCTTTCTTTTCTATGTTGATGTTTTCTACGATTTTTAATTGCTGTTTTAGAATCACAATTTTCTTCTGTATTTTTTATTTTATTATTTTTATTATTTTTATTAT
>Ga0206125_10002193_pt1 | contig 21007 bp, 23 predicted proteins | sample Helgoland_Spring_4_FD_148598 | JGI IMG/M metagenome (GOLD analysis project Ga0206125, IMG submission 148598) | Pelagic subsurface seawater microbial communities from Kabeltonne, Helgoland, North Sea - Helgoland_Spring_Bloom_20160331_1 | ecosystem: Environmental > Aquatic > Marine > Epipelagic ... | reverse complement strand
GAAAAGCCTTGGTTTATGGCGTTTCATTTTTGGGCATCGTAAAAATAAACATAGAAATGTTAGCGCTTTGATAACATTTTGAAACTAAAGAAGCTAAGCTTGTAATGGATTGTTTTTGATCAGCTACAAGACGAAAATTAAACAAAAACTACGTATGTAGAAAGCATTTGAGCTGCTTGTTTGGACCCGAGTTCGATTCTCGGCGTCTCCACCACACGGGACAAACTCATATTTTTTGAGATTTGTCCCTTTTTATTTTCATCTAACTCCTTGTCTATCTGCAAGATATACCTCAACACATCATTGATTCTTGTAGTTCGACATTTTTTTCCGTCAAATTCTATTTTTTCTGGGAAAATCGAACTTATCAGCTTCTTTTTATGCGCAATAGCACTGTTGGTGTAGGTTTGCTTAAAATTATCTAAATGCTGAAATGCATTTTCAATAAGCCCCTTATATTCCGAATCTGAGGTATTGAGTCCATTCAAATTGGAAGTGATTTGATCGCGCTGCTTGGTATATCGATTTAATGTTTGCCCATAGACTTTTGGAGAAATAGTTCCGTCTACTAATAAATCTTCTAGATTTTCAATTCGCTGGTTTGCAGAAGCCAGTTCTTTATCTAATTTTTTCCTTTTTCTCAAAGTGTTTTTTTGACTTGTCTCAGACAATGATTTTAAGATTTCCTTGTAAAGCACTTTTGATTGTTTGGTGAATTGAAAGTCGTCTAAAATAGATTCAAAAACCGTATTGACTTTCTTGGCTGAGAATCGCTCTTTCTTACAATGATTGCAATGGTAATAAAAGTACTTTCTACCCGTAGCGCTTTTAGAAGGACTACCAGTCATTTTCGATTGGCATTTGGAGCATTGTAAGATTCCTCTTAATGGAAGCTCCTCGCGAAGTGTGTTATAAATAGGTCGATTTCTTTTCTTTTGGCGTTCGGACAATTTTTCTTGAACTTGATAAAACAGTTTCTCAGAAATAATTCCTTGATGAACACCCTCAATCCACTGCTCCTGCTCTTCCCCTTCTTTTGGAACGACAATTTTACCCATATACACAGGGTTTTTTAATAAAAGAGATAAATTATTTCTACTAACTTTAAATCCTTTACTACTTAACTCCTCACGAATCGCTGCTTGGGTTTTCCCTTTTATGATTCCCTTATATGCAAATTGAATAAATTTAGCCTTTGGACTGGGCTGAATAATGGGTCTATTATTTGCATCCCTTCTATTTACATATCCTACAGGTGCCATTCTGCACCAACGACCTGCTTTTAAGGACCCTCTGATACCACCTCGTATCTTTATCGATCTTCGGTCGTTATCTATCTCTGGAAATACTAAGTTTATAGCCAGCATGGCTTTACTCTCTGGTATGCTAAAATCAATGGGTTGTTCAATGGCTTGAACTTCTATTCCCATTTCTTTTAATTGACGAATCATTACAAATGAATCTGTGACATTCCTGGAAAAGCGGTCCCAAGTGGTGACTAATAAATAATCAATGGTCTTCTTATTCTTCTTTGCGAATCTCAAAAAGTTTTGAAATTCAGGACGATTGAAGTTTTTAGCGGAGTGGTCTTCTTTATAATGCGCAACAACCTCAATATCCTTACGTTTGCAATAATTTGTTAGCTGCTCAAATTGAACACCCAAGCTAAACCCTTTGGCTTGTTCGTCACTACTTACTCTTGACATGATTACAGCTCTTTTCATTGCTTAGAATTTTGAAAAGCTTCTAATTGAGCATTGGCAATGAGCTCAAAAAAAGCTTTGATTTGTTGTACTTCTTCGTTTGTTAGTTTTTCTTTTCTGTTTTTATTTAAAATGATTTTGCATTCATATTCTGATAACATGATTTTGATGTATGTACAATTCCTTTGCTTGTTACAATAGGATTGTGACGTATCAATTGATCTGAGGTATTCAGTATCATAATTTATATTTCTTTGTGTTTTCAAAATTAACTACACTCCCATCAACTGTTTGAATAACAATGGTTGAATAATCTCTTTTTTGAATGTGTTCCATAATTCGACTTTCTGCTGAAACTTGCTTTGTTGTTTTAATTTCTAAATGAGTTGGCTTGGATTGATTGAACCGAATTGTAATGGATTTTAACTCGTTATAATTCCGTCTTATCATTCTTAGTACTTTATCTTCTTCATCTGAAAGCATTGAAATTGACCTGTTGTCAAATTGATGTGAATCGCCATGAAGAAAAGGTTCAAATATTTTATAGAATGAAAAGCTAAAATGATCTTTTTTGAATTTTTCAAGGAAGAAATAATTTTCATCGGAAGTATGAAACATTTCTAACAAATCGTCTGCAAATAAAAAATAATCTGCAGGTACATCTTTATAAAAGAAAAAAGTGTAGTTATTTTTATGAGCGATTGTTGATAAAACCAGCTTTTCTAGCTCAGTGATATACCCTTTCTTGTGATTATCTGACGTTTTCAGTGCTTTATTCTCTGCAATCTTTTGGTTGTAATTAAGCTCGAAATGCAATTTTTGACTCAACCTAGCTCTAATTGCTCTTGTGTCATCATAAGAAAAACCATACTTAATTAATGCTTCAACCATCTTTATCCAAACGTATTGCACAAAGCTGATGGCTGTTTTTTTATAGTCGGTTTTTACAGTACCTAGACCGAGGTCAATATCCAATAAATCATACTTCTCCCAGTTTAAAATATCAAAATATAACACATCAATTTTTGTTTTTAAAAACAATGGCGTGTATATATAATCAATCAAACTATCAGGGTCTGTTGTCTCACCAAAATAAGGATCTAAAACAAATTTATCTTCCATAAAAACAAAGAAACGAAAAAGTTGCAAAAAAAGCAGTAATATTACTGCTTTTTTATAAAATTTATACATATCTTGGATTCCAACGATGAACTCATTGTAGAAAAACAATGAGAAATTATTAAAGGAAATAATTTTTATTTTTTGAAACAATCACGAAAAGTGAGTAAAAATAAAGAATGTGAGATGTCCTTGAGTAAACACCAAGCCAACAGGCTGTAGATTACTAACTTAAACACAATAAAAACAATGGAAAATAACATGCATTATAGAAACGTGACCCTTAGTACAAGGGTCTCTGCTGCTCAAAAAGCTGAATATGTAAGACTCGCAGCAAAATATAACGTGAGTGTATCTGAATGGGCACTAACACTTATAGAACATCATAAAAATGATTATGGTACAATTGGAGAACCCACACCAAAAGAAGTGAAATTAGAAAGAGCTTTAGAGTTAAAAAATAAAGAAATTCAGAAGTTAAAAGCTCAACGGGACACTACAGATGAATACGCTTCGAATATGCAACAACGTTCTAACAAAGCCATTCACGACCGAGATGAATCTAATTATGCCTTAAAACAGGCATTGATAGAAGTTGAGAAATATAAAAGTCATCTAAAAATTGCGGAATCATTGATTGGATCAGGAAGACCCAAAGAAACCAATAACAAATCTTTAATAACCCCTATATCTGTTAGTATGACTACTATTTTAGCAATTGTGATATTTGGTAATAGGATTATTTGATTTTTCAATAACAAAAATTTAATCTAGTAATACTGAAATAAAAATTACTATTGTATTTTTAATTATTTAAATAAAATGTACACTTAAAACGATAATATGAAATAGGATAAAAAAAAGTAATAAATTGCATTAATAAAATTTTGAAAACAAATATAGCTTGCGGATGGAACTAGCACTAAAAGGAAAGGTAAAAAAACTTGGAGCAACTTTTGGGATTATTAAGTCAATTGACTACAATGAAGAACATTTTTTCATTAAATCAGATATAATACAGAGTGATCGTTCTAAAGTTAAAGTTGGTAGCACAGTCGCTTTTGAGCTTAAAGTTAATAAAGCTAGAGGGTCAAATGCCCATAAAATTAGACTTCTGAATGACAAAAAAATTATTAATAATGATGTTTCAAAATTAAAATCGTCAACAGATATTGAAACTATTTTTACAAGTAGTAAAATACATGTCTCATACAAGGCATTCCAAGAATTTATAACTGAAGGGTTTTACAAATTAGATAATGACGATAAAGATTTAAATGATCTTATAAAGCTGGTTGTGAGTGATAATGTTGTCACAGAAATTGAAAAAAACTTCTTAAAAGAAAAAACTCTTGAATTAAATCTCTCAACTGATTTAACAAAAAAAGCATTCGAGTATTTATTTTCAAACAATCCTTTTTTTGACAATATTTTAGGGATAATTTTCAAAGATGGTTTGATAAAAGAAAATGAATTAGCTTTTCTACTTGAAAAATCTAAAGAGCATAATTTTTCTGATAGTTTTATTAATAAACGATTTTGGCAATATTACTTCAAACTTCATTTTAATGATTTAGTTAAAAATAAGAATATTCAAAAAATTATAAAACTTTGGCACATATCTAAATTTTTAGAATTTGATTTAGGCATGAATAATGATTGGATATTAATGCAAATGAATATTAATAAAAATTTGAAAATTGAAAATAATATTAGCAGGGCACTCAATGAATTTGAAAGAATAATTTTCCCATTAATAGAAGAAAGATATAGCTTATCCTCTATTGACGAGGAAAAATTATATGACTGTTTAAGTCTTGATAATGACAAAAAGGCCAACAATTCTCCAACACTAGAATACAATAAAAACAACCCATTTAAATCTAACAACAAATACAAAAAAGAGGACATATATAAATTCTTCAATGTACCAAAGGAACAACAACGAGGAAAGTGGCACAACGGATATTGCGAGCATAAAAATAATTGGTTTATTTTCACAAATATTGGACAAGCTGGACATGGTTTTAATTTAGAAAATGAATTTGACTACAATAACACCATAGACCAATTCGGAGATTTAAATTGGGAAGCAATAAATAATTCTAAATTATCTTGGGAGTCTATTCAAAAACTAAAATCTTCAACCCCTTATATTTTTATAAGAAAACCTGAAACTGATAAGAATTATTGGGAATATCTAGGAATAGGTCATTGTATTTATGCCCTTGACACAACGCCAGTTAAATTTAAATGGAAAATTTTACTTGAGAAGACTGAAATCAAAGAAGAAGAGACTACAAATAAAATTTATAACTCCAAAAATGAAAAAACTTTAAAGCAATGGAATAAAAACATTGTTCCAGAAAAACATAAATCAAGAATAATAACTCTAATAAATAATGACGAGATATTTGACGCTTCTCAAGAATATCTAAACTTTGCATATGAAAATGATCAAAAAGATTTTTCAAAAATCATGGATGAATTTGAGAAAATAACTAAAAATTTAGGAAAATAATTTTTCCTTTTCTAAACTCAAAGCTTTAGTGTTAGTTAAATTAGATGTAAAAGTTATTTTTGAAATATCTTCACTTAAACAATCTTTTTCAATAGCTGGAACTTCAAAAGAGTTATATAGTCTTAACGAATCTCTGGCAGCAACCTCATCAAAACATCTGAAATTTAGAGATAATATTTCATTTCCTAATACTGAAGAAATCTTTTCTTCTAGCTTTAGTTTTATATTTGGATCAACATCATCACCTATTTTTTGCACTAATCCCCTAATGGATAAGCCATTTTCAATTTCACCTGTCATTATTGAACAAATAATAACATTTTCTTTGTAGTGATTTCTTAATTGGTTTAACTTAAACACATGCTTTCTTTCATTGGAAAGAGTGGTTTTAACTTCAACTTTAATAGAACCAGAATTAAAATCTATGCGATCTTTGGCATTCATATGCCATGAAGTTATTGCTTTTTCTTTGTTATTTTGAATATATATGAGGTATAACTCACCCCATAAGCCTAATTCTTCCTTTATCCTATTTTTATGAAGATTTAAAAATATATCTTTAACATTTTCCAACTCTTTTTGAACCAATTTTAGTTTTGGATTTTCACCTAGATTTTGAAGTAATAATTTACATATTTCAACAAAATAATCTTGTGTACTTCTTTTATCTGATATCAAATGAAGAACTGTAAACCTATCTTTTTCGTTAACTCCATTATAGTTTACAGAAGATTCTCTTTCAAATAGTATTCTTAAATTTTTACCTTTAAAATTTACAAAACTTATATTACTCGTGTTTTCTGTTTTTAGTAATAATGCTATATGATTATCATTATTTATTCCTAAAAAATGAGTTTTATAACCCTCAAATGGAATGACATGGTATATGTTATCATCCATTATTATTCCTTTTTTTATTATTTCTAATTTATTAATCATATGAAGCAGATATAAAAGATGAATCATTTTTATGACTTGGAAAAACTGTAGCAATAATATTCAGTGATTTTCCTACATATTTTTTTAAATTAGGAGGGTAACTTTGATTATCCTTAATTTTTATTTTATGTATTTGAATAATAGGTTCGTTGTTATACAATTTTTTAAAGTTGTTAAAGTCATCAGTATTAATTAATAAATCTCTATCTCCAAAAGTTGGTGGTCGGTTTGATGCTAAAGATTTGATTCTTCCGTCATTTTTAATTGAACGTGGTCTACCTCCATCTGCATCTCTCTCGTGAGCAATTTTAATTACCCAAACTTTTTTATTATTCTTATTATTGTTTAATAATGTTAAAAATTGTGATTTAGTAAGTTGATCTCTTTTACTATTAAATTTCATATTATTTAATAATTTAATAGTTTCTTCATTTGTAGTTTTGAAAAGTATATGTTTATTATCTTTTTGATGATTTTCTGTTTGTTTTGGTTTTAAAATTCCTAATTCAGATGAAGATTTCAAAAATTTATTAGTTATTTTATCGTTATGTTCTTTATTTATGAAATCAGGTTGAAAATAGTTAAAACTTCTAAAGTCATTACGAAATAATTCTCCTGGAATCTTATTCGCGGATGTTGGATTAAGAATGCCTAATTTCATTAGACGATCATTATTATAAAACTCATCTATTGTATAATTCTTTAAATAGTCTCTGAGGTGTTTTTCATACTCAACATATTCTTCAAATTCATTTATAGATTCTTGAGGCAAATAGACTTTACATGCCTCTATATAGTCTCTCTTATAACCAAAAAAACGACAGCGCTGTTCAATTGTATCTGCATTAGACTTACTTTTAGTTGATCTAGGCATATATGTCACAATAAGGTTTTTGACAGTAAAACCTCTGTCTAATTTCTGACCACCAACTAAAACATGATGTGAGCACCTTTTCCAATTTACCTCGTTATCTTCTTTCCCTGCTACAAACCAAAATTCAAGTTCTTCTATGACATAGTCTTTAATTATTTCAATTACTTCATTGAAGTCTGGAAAAATAGAGAAATAATTAGATAGTTTTATCTTAACATCTAAAAATATCTTTTTAAAATCTTCAATAGTTTCATCCTGATTATCATCTAAATCCTTTATAATATTTTTATTGTATGCTTTTAGCCATCTAAGGTAAATATCGTTTACAACTATTAATCTATCAGCATGAATCATCATAGAAGTTAACTCTACTTTATCTTTTATTCTATTTTTACCCTTAAAATCATAACCTAAAAGGGCAGATTCAACTAGAAAAAGACGAAAAGCATGCCTCAAATTTTCTGGCATTTCAGGATCTTCCTGATTTTTAAAATTTTCTTTGTCAATCTCATAAATCAAATCAAGATCATCATTAAAAAATCTTTCACCACCTGTATACTTATTACCAGGATCCAGTACTTCACACCATGAAGGGCGCAAAAAGTCTCTTTGGCCCAATAGCAGATTTGCTTGTGGTGTTGCGGTATATTGTATATAAGAATGATTGGGAAGTATTTTTTTTAAGTTAGATATTGTATCATATGTTGTACTATAATCAAAGGCACTTTTTTCATCATCATCATCAATATCTTTACTATTTCTCTTTAAAGATTTTTTCCAGTTTCTTCTTGCAAAGCCATTTAAACTTGCTTGGTCCGCCTCATCATCAATTATTAAAACACTAAGTTTAGGTAGAAGTAAATTTAGATCAGGATGGCCAAATAAATCATGAATTCTTTCAATGTGTTTGTAATGCTTTAAAATTGGTAAAATTATTGTTCTTTGTCTTTTGGTGTTTTTAATAATCCTTTTTATTCGTGACAAACTGTTAAGACTTGCTTCTTCAATTATAACATATTCATTTTTATCATCTAAATCTTCCCCTAATCTATCAATAGTTTGATCCAATAATATTGTTGTTGTACCAGCAAATACTATTACAACTTTATAATCATTATCACTCGCCAATGCAATTAAACTTGTAAAAGACATGGTTTTTCCACTTTGGATATATCCTAAAACAAGACCTGTATTTTGTTCATACGTAGGTTCTTCATAATGAGGAGCTACACATTGTGACAAAATATTAATTGTACTGTTTTTAATTCGTGAAACCTCTTCGTTTTTCATTGGAGGTAAATTTCTCAAAAATTTCTCAAAATTTTCACCTGTGTAAATTTCGTTATTTACCACTTCTGCTAATGCACCAATATTTATAGTTTTATTCATGTAAGAAGGTATCTATTGATTTATTAAAAGCTGTTCTTAAGTAATGTACGTTTTTAGCACCACCTCCCCTCGCTAAAAGTTCCGAGTAGCACATACATTTGATAGTATTAATTATTAATCCAAATAATTGTGTTTCAGTCCTAAAAGATTGGTTATTCATAAAAAGACGATGTTTTAAATTTACTTTTATTCTAATATTTTGAAATTTATTTGAGGTTCTATATATTTTTTCAATTTTTGAATTAGATTTGAAACTTTCTAATGAATCTTTTTCCATCGAATAAAGATCTTCGTCTGGGTTAATAGACTCCCAGTAATTGAGTTTAAAATGATACTCCAACTGTTCTTCAGCATTATTTTTTATAAAAGTAGCTTCGGTTGGTATCTCAGAACCAGTTTTAATAACCAACTCATCTTCTCTTTTTTGTATTACTTCTTTTGTTAAAGTGCTTAGTTGCTTATTAATTTCAACTTGCCTTTCTTTATTAGTATTTATTTTTTCCTCTTTTTCAGCAAACCTTTCTATAGTCTTTTTTGCAGCATCTGGATCAAAATTTGCCTTAAAGCCTGATGCCTGTTGGGGTAAATTAAATTTCATCTCAGGAAACTCAACAAAACTTACTCTTTTAATTTCTTGGGCTAATCCAGCAATACAGTAATTAATAAAATCTTGATCTTGAAAAGCATTTTTATTGAAAGTTGATTCTACTTTCCCTTCATCAGTATCATCAAAATGAAATTCCCCAAAAAGTCTCTTATAATTGAAACTCCCTTTATTTGTTGAGATTTTTTTTGGAAACATTTTTTCATCACCTGAGCCTTCTACAACTCTTCCTCTTCTAAAGTATGAAAAACCATTATTCCCTTGCTTTATTTTAGGTAAAATACCAATAAATCCCGAAAATTTAATTTTAACAGGTTTTGCAGGGTTTTTTATTACTTTGTCAAATTCATATTTCCATTCTATTTCTGGTGAATCTTCTAAAGAAACTAAATTATGTCTGTCTTTGTACCATTGTGATTTTAAAAATCCAGGTTCATCATATGATAATTTTTCTCCAAAGGCAATTATTTCTATGTTAGATTCGATCTTATATTTTGAGTAAAAAGGATGATCATCACGTAAAAAATTTCTGTATATACTTTTAATATGATTACGGGTTTTTTCCCATTGAAATGGTCGAAGTTTTCCTGTCTCTAGTTGGGTTAATATCAATTGTGTCCCATGAGTTATTTTTGAATCATAATTTTCTTCATATGGTAAATCCTCGAGGTTTTTAGATATAACTTTATGAAAATCAAAATGAACTATTTTCTGAAATGAATCATTTATTGATTTACTTTTAAGAGTCCAATGATTTGAGAGCCAAACTGCTGAATATTTCATACCCATTCCAAACTCATTCATGCCAGAATCATCTTCTGGAATATCTCCAGGTTGTAATGCTCTAAGCCAGTTTTTATGGTCAATACCTGCTGCATTATCAGTAATTCTAATTTCATCATCATCATCGAAACTTAACTCTATTCTAAGTTTAAAGTTTTTACCATTTATTCTTTCCAGTTCCTCCCTATTTTGAAGATAGCTCGAAATGGAATTATCAATAAATTCACCAAAAATAAACCATAACTTACCTGGCATTTTTTTAAGCATTCGATATGCCGTAGATTTAAACTGAATACTAATTTTCTTATCCATTCTTTAATTATTTAATAGATTCTTCGCAATTAATCGCACAACTTCAACATTTACAGCATTACCAAAAGCTCTATATCCGCCATTAGGAACAAATTTTCCATCGTAGATATCTGGTAAATGCTTTATATCCATTGACTGTAATTTAGCCAGCTCAAACAAGGATAGTTTTCTCTTAATTTTTGGTATATATATGTTTTGAGTTCTTACAGTTGTTAATGCTGGTGACCAATTACTTAATTTGACTCTCAAACCAGATGGTCTAAATTGAATTATTTTATCATCTAATGTTCTTTCAGCTCCCTGACAAGACCACTCAAGTTTCTGAAAGGAAAATGCAAAAGTTTTTAATTTTGGATTATCTAAAACAAATTTATCTATGAAGTCTTTATTTTCTCTGTAAAAAACTCTATTTTTTCTTATGTAATTTATTTTCCAATTTGGAAAAACTTCAATATCTTTTTGAGCATATCTTGGTATAAAATCCCTTATAATATCTTCCTTATTTTCAGCTTTAATTTTTTTTCCATAAGTACCTCTTGAATTATTTAATTCATCTAAAGTTGCTGCTTGTGGTGTATACTTTTCATAAGGATAAGTTGCACCCCATTCATGTGACCATATAGGGAAACCTGGGAGAGGTCTCTCATTTGGAAAGGTTTTAATAAAATTATTCCAAAGATTATAAACATTTTGATTCTCATCTGTTAAATAGAGATTCTCACCTAAATAAGGAGTGTGCTTTGTTGATAGAATAGTATCTATTGTGGTTTTAGATAAGTCTCCTTTCTTAGGGTAATTAAAATTTCTCAACCCTCCCATATCCTTTCTTGCTCCAACAATAAATACTCTACGTCTGTGATGTGGTATATTGAACTCGTGTGGAGATAAAATTTTCTTATCAATATCGTATCCTCTTTTTGTTAACTCATCTTCAATAAATCTAAAGGTTTCTCCTTTATTATGTTTAAGTATAGTCTCAACATTTTCTAATATAATATATTGCGGTGCATCATTTTTTTTAGAATCTATTATCTCTAATATTTTAAAAAAATGATTCCCTTTTTTTAGATCTTCAAAACCTAACATTTTACCAGCTCTAGAAAAAGGTTGACATGGGAAACCTCCGCATATTAAATCATGCGTCGGTATTTGATTTAAATCAACTTTAAAAATATCACCTTCAATTGGTGTATTTGGAAAATTTTTTTTGTATAAATTCCTTAAGTTTACATTATATTCTGAAGCCCATACACATTCGTGTCCAAGCTTTTCAAGTGCTTGATGAAATCCCCCAAGACCTGCATATAAATCGATGAATTTTATTTTTTTCATTTAAATATTTAAAAGTGTGAATTTAATAAATTTTAACAAAAATTTTGATGTAATCTATATTAAAACTTCAGACCCTCCCCAAAATAGTTTGACTTAACTAAGCCTAGAAAAAAATCTGTTAAATCACCCTTTTTGAAATTAGTTCTACCTTAAAATTATCAAGTTTTTTAGGCTTATTTGGATTGTTAAATGGTGAATTGGCATGTATTTGCTCCGCACACATATGAATAATAGCTGCAGTTGTATACATACCAATAGGAAACCCGTGCTGATCGAATGTCACTTTAAAGACAAGTTCCCCACTTAGTGCAACACTCATTCTTCCTCTTCTTTAAAATAGCCATAACGATCTGCCATCATTTGACGGTAAAGTGCAAGACTTTCTCTGTCAATACGATTGAAAATAGATTCTTCTTTGAAGAATTTAACTTGAATTTGTTTTGTTTTTTTCATTGTTTTACAATTTAATTTTGACATAAATTGCAACAAGAAAGGATGTGGATGACTCGTTAATTTTGGAGAGTTCCCGCATTCTAAACCACCGTGCTTCGAGTTAGTCGGTTGGTACGCTTGTAGCGTTCCTGATGCTAAACAAATATAAGAAATATTGAACTTAAATTAAGGAAATCAGTCTTTAAATAAATCCAAATACTTCACAAAACAGTTAGATTTGGATACAATTAGTTTTTTCATTCTATACTTTTCAGTTTTGGTCTCATAACATTTACAAAAATATTTGTCCATTTATTAAAAAAGTCTACAATTTCAACTTTATTTTCAATGGCATAAACATCCTCAACATTCAGCCTGACTTGGAAGCCGTCACTTTTACCTTTATCCCAATTCCAGATCACATCATCACCTAATTCAGATTTTATATCCTCCTTGTATTCATGTAGTTCTTCCTTTTGATAAATCCCTTGAGAATTGTCCTTAAATTTGAAGTAGACCCCCACTCTTTTTTTGCTTGCCATAAAATAACAACTTATCCAGCTAAGCATATCTCCTGAAGGATCAATAAAAAGATTTTTCATTTTCATGGGTTTAGGCATTGGCTGCTCTGGATCATCAAACTGCAACTGATCAACATATTCTTTCCAAAAAGCATTAAAAAAATCTCTAACCTTCGTCCACTCTTCGTCATGAAATTCCTTATCAAGTACTGTTTTTTGTGAATTTTGATCATAATTTGAGACAATAGAGAAACCCTCAGGAACCTCTATATTAATTTTTTGAATTTCAATGGTTTTAACAACTGTTCTAGGAATAATTAAGGTTTCACCATTTGGAGTTTCAAAAACAGGAAGCTCTATCATAGAAAGGCTAAAATTTAGATTCCCAGCTTGGTTTATAAACTCAGTTAAATTTTTTGCACCTTCTCTAATTCCGTCTCCAGCGATAATTAACATAAACTTCCCCGTTCTTAAATTTCTGCTAACTGCATCTACAAAATCTGTCTCGTTTAAAGTAGTGTCATGGCTGGTGTTTAATACAATGTTGTATAAATGATTTCCTTTAGTCTTCAAATTTCTATTCACTTCTCTTTGCAGGTCGGAATATGTCCATTTTGACATTTCTTTGGCATAGTCTAATATCTGGGCTACTACTTTTCGTCTTGATTCAGGATTTGCCCATAACTTAGTTTCAATAACAACCAAATCTCCATTCGGTGTAATCATAAAAATATCCAATGGACCCGCATTGGTACTAAGCTCTTTACAAACAGGAATTAATGGGTTATAAGACTCATCTAAATCACTAATTGGTACACACTCGGGGTGATCAAAAATTATATCTTGTAAATCCTTCTCTACAAATGGATTAACTCTATTTAAGATGTTAACAGAATTATTTTTAATTAATATTGGATTTCCGTGTGCTGATTTTTTCACTGCGTTTTCTATTTAATTTGACCTTAATCTATTTAATATTTGAACCATAGCCCAAGTATCTAACTTACAATAAGCCAATAAGTCAGTTTTTGTTTTTTCATAATCACCGTCATATGTACCATTTACCATCTGCATAAAAATAGTACTCGCTGAGCCTCCATCTTTTATATCTAAATTATCATAAGATAGTGACGGTACCAAAGCTGGTAATACCGCTTTAATTGAATAACTACCTCTCATTTCTGGCGTATAATACCATTTTTTTTGAAAAGGTAACATTAGGTCTTTTAATCTACATATAATTGCCTTAATCTCATTTGAATACTCAGGATATAGACTAATTAAATCATTTAATTTCCCTCTTTCAAACCCTATGTTGTAAACGAGTATATCCCCTAGACCACCACAATCTTCAATAAGCTGCCTCACAAATTTTTCCCTCGGGTCAATATTTGGATTTGATTCTGCAAGATATTCGCAGTGAACAGTTTCACCATTTTTATTCTGAATATGAAGAGAATATTGAAATACCAACTGTTGGTAGGGTCTACTATTATTATAAACCGGAATTGCCGAGGCCATAGTTTCAAAATCTAAAAAATAAAGTGGGTACTTTAGTCCTTCAATAAATTTACTTATCTCATCATGATTAATATAAGTAGTTCTATTAACTTCAGATTGAACCTGTAATAGTTGATTTGAATTTAGCTTTATGGTCTTTAAATCAATCTGATCTAAACTCACGACTCCTTGCCTATAGAGATCGAATTTTTTGTTTTCATTTAATCGTGAAATATTAAAAATCGAATACTCTGGGATATGTTTCCAACAAGTCCCTTTAAAGTCACAATTGTAAGGGTCTGAACAATGTGGACCTATGTCTTTTTTAGGTGTTTCTGAACTACTTATAACTCCCTTTAGTCTATCTACTTCATTAGGAATGCTGGGAAGCAATTCTAATACTTGGTTGTGAACAGATTCAATGGTAAAGAGCTGTTGCACATCAATACCTCCCTCTTTTACATATTGATTATTAATGTAAACAATAGATATATCTTTTAGGTCTATCCCAGAATTCTTTATGGTATAATATTGAATTGCCGCATCTTTAATATTAGTTTCAGATACTCCTGTAGAACTTTTAACCTCATAGGCTTTCCATCCTTCTTCATCCTTTACCAATATATCCAATGCTGCTAAAACCTCATTATACTGAAAAGTAGCCTCATAAATAATCGTTTCACCAGCTTCTATGAAGTCTTTGGTCCTGAATACAGATTCCTGCATTTTGAAATAACTAGACGGTGAAGCATCAACACCTCCCATAAATAAATCTTGAGCTAGTTCCCCTACTGTATTTCCTTGATTAAAAATTGCCTGTTGCTGAGCGGTAATTTTATCTTTTAAGTTGTAATGATGCTTATAGAGATATAATGCCTTTTCACATTGTAAACCCTTTAAAAAAGTAGATTTTGAAAGAATGTATTTTGGTAGTGAATTCATTTATTTTAATCAATTACTGGATAATTAATTGTACCCCAATCTTCATTGATATTGGTAATCATAATATCTATCATTAAGGGGACTAAAAAGCTCAAAATTTCTGAGGCATCTTTAACCTGAGAACGATTTACTTTACTTTGATACGTTGCGCCTCCATGTATCAATTGATTTCTTACAGTGTATAGTCGATCTAACACTAGACCCAGAAGTTCAGGAACTTGCTGGTTTGCTAAGTAATTTCGAGAGTCTATTTTTGATTGATTAAAATATGTTTCCCAAGCTATCTTTACTCCACGGTTAGCATCCCAAAAAGGCTTAAATGCGTATTGATTATCAATAAGCAAACGAACAGGTCCTGCAAATTTATACCATAGGAGCTTAAAAAATTGGTGATCTTCATCTAGTTTAACTAAACGCTTTAAAAACGCCTTAAAACGTACTTTCTCCGTGAGTGAAATATCATTATTGGTATTGTCAGCATAACATGCATTAAATGAAACCCAAAGTGTAATAAATTTTACATCAATATTATCTGAGTGTTCTTCAGCACACTTTAACCAACTTATAGCTCGATGTAAACGAATGTTATCATTTTCGTTATTATTATCTGCAACAGTCTTAAGTTTTTGTTTAAGAATGGAACTTCCGATTATTTCAATATTTTTTTCTGTCACACCAATAAAATTCAAATATTTTAAAACTGGAAAATTTTAGTTTATTATAAAACTAATAATTTAAATCAAAAATTGATTTTAAATCTTTGATTTATGTGAGGTTTGAAATCAAAATGTCCCTCACCCTTGGTCTCTTTAAGATAATCACCTTTCTCACTGCTAATCTCTATATCTAATTTACCATAATATCTTGAATCAGTTCTTATTCTAAAATGATCCTTGTATTGTTTACAAATATTTTCAGGTAAATTATCTAACAAAATTAATTCGTCTTTTTCAATCAATATTATATTAAGAGAGCTATTGAATTTAGAAGGTGATATGTTAAGCCACCAACAAGGTGTTGCTCTGTTTATGTTTGAATAAACTGTATTATCTGTCTTTAGTTTGGTATAACCTAATTGGTTATTCACAAAGTTTATTAAATCTGTTTTTTTCATAATTATTTTATTTTAATAACTAGGGTATTAATTTATATAACGAACTGGATTAATATTAAATTTAATATTATTATTACCTGAATGAATAATTTTTGGATTTTCAATAAATATTCGGTGACGTAATTGAGTTCTCTTATAGACTTGTTCTATTTTTTTAATATCTGCATTTATAAAATAACCTCTTGGATAATTCCCAGTTTCATTCATGGATGCAATCTGAACTTTTCTTGTCTCTATATTTTCCGGACTTAAAACCCAATCTCCTGTATATCCATCAGCTAATATCTTGTTAAAATCATCTCTTGTAGCAACTTGAACACCTCTAAAACCTTCATCTAAATCTTCAACACAAATAGGTTCAAGAGATAACTTATAACCCTCAAAAAAACTCATAATATTTTCAAAATATTGTTCAGATATTTCATAAAAATTTAATCTACTCTTAATATCATTTTGATTATACTGATGGTTTTCATCAATCTGATTTAAAATATTTTTCAGTTGATTTGCATTCAAGTGTTTAATACCATTATTGTACACATGATTAAGTATTAAACTATCCTCTTCACTTAAACCATTCAAGACATTGCTTATCTCCTCTTCATTTTTTGTATGAAGCTGTAACAATAGACTAGATTTCTGTATTTTATTCATAAATTTAATTTTATTATTTCATTGAAAATATTGATGTTATTTTATCATAATTAATCTTATTAGCATGTTTGTTTGCTATTCTTTGGCCAACAAGGTAAACTAAAAACTATCTTCAAAATAATGAAGGAAGGCTAGAATATTTTGAATTGATTAAATACCAATTAACATGACCGTCTTTAACTAATATATCCATGGTTGGCGTATGATAATTTCCTAATCCACTACTTAGTGTAGCCCAACCATTCTTTTGTTCTCGTATCTTGGTAAATCTTACATTCGTTATTTTTGGAATTGATGAACAAAATCTGAAAATAAAATCATCACCAGTTTGCCAATAGAGGCGTCCATCTGTAATTAAAAGTTCAGTATGTAATTTTTCTAATATATTGAGTAACCATCCTCCTTTTGCACGACCACCGCCACCACAACCACCACCATAGCGTACATGAATTATATGAGAAATTTTTGCATTGTGATGGATCAATTTTTTACAATAAAATGTTTCGTTTTCAGCAAATGCGTATACAACAGGGTAAATTATACTACCAAGTCTATCACTATCTATTTTAATTTTCAAAAACACCGCTTTGTCAGTCGCTTGGCCACCCCTCTGAAATTGAACCAATTCTTTATGAAGTGGAAGAAGGTTAAGGTTTGGAAGTACCTCAATATGTTCAATTAAAATTGTCGTTTTTTTGCTTGAGTAAATATTCTTGCTTTTTAGAAATGTAGGGAGTCTCCCAGGAAAATAGTCAGTAAAAAGAAATATATCAGGTGCTTTAGGTTCCTGATGAATTCCAGGATTTAATTTTGAAAAATTTGGATGTAAATAAAGTAATGGTCGAAAATCTTCTCCAGCTGAAGGATACCAAGCAATTCTTGGGTTGCCATTTAGCTTGTCCACAAATTTTTTTAATTTCCCTTTTTTATTACCATTTAGGTTTAAAAGCAATGATCTACTCATAATGATTGTAATATTTCTTATGTATATATAAATATTTAATGTTAAAAAAGTGAATTAATTTAGTTGACTACGCAATCTATACTTTGCTCGATTTAATCTTGTTCTTGCATTTGCATACGAAATATTTAAATCTGCTGAAATTTGCTTATAACTTAAATCGTCTAAATAGAAAAGTGTTATAATCTGTTTATCACCCTTTCTGAGCTTATTAATTGTATTAAGGGTATAATCATATTTTTCTTTTAAAACAATCTGTTCTGAAGGAGATAAAGCAGTGTCTTGAATCTGAGAATATAATTGATCTTCCAAGTAACTAATTGTTTTACCAACTTTTCTTGTATTATCTAAAAAAGTATTTTTACAAATTGTGAAAATCCAGTTCTTAAATTCTCTATTAGGGTCGTAGCTTTTAATCTTTAGAAATGCTTTAGTAAAAGTTTCACAGGTTAAATCTTCTGCATTGTGATGATTTCTAGTTTTTGATTTTGCAAATGAATAAACTTCTGTCCAGTAGTTTTGGAATAATTCATTCAGGGAGGGTTCGTTCAATTCTTGGGTACACAAGTTTTTTGTCATAGGCTAATGGGTTAAAATGAGTGGTGTGTTTATACAATACGCAACTATTTACTTTTTGTTACAGTTTTTATTTCAAAATCATTAATAAACGGTTTAATGATACGTTTCTATTTTTGTCTAAAAATTCAAAAAGTGCCAATCTAGAGTCTTCTGAATAATTAGAATGCCCGTAACTACCGTTACTCAAAATATAAATCATATTACTTATTTTCATAAACACAGAGTCTGTCGTTGTACCAATAGAATTGGCTATGTTTTTTATGATTAAATCATAATCCTTGTGTCGATAGTTTTTATAAACTTCTGTAATTACAAACAGATTGTCAAAATAACTCCAATTGTGATTTGTGTGCATATATATCAAGTTTTAAAGGTTTCTATATACATGTAAAATAATGCACTCTATCTGCATTATTTTTTTTAGCTTTGAAAAAAAGCCTATGTCTACTAATAAAAATGCCTTTACGCGATACAAAATTTTGGATCAATGTTTACGACACAGTTCTCAAATTTATGATATTGAAACACTCTTAGATACTTGCAATGCTGAATTAAAAAATAGAGACGAATGTTCTAAAGGAATCAAAAAACGACAACTATACGATGACATAAGTTTTATGAAATCTGAATTTGCAGCACCAATTAAAAATAATAAAGTAAAAGGATATTTCTATTCGGATAGTGATTTTTCAATTTTCAGCGCCAACAACATTCTAACAAATGAAGAAATTACTAATCTTTTAGCTGATACCTATAAATTGAGCAAAATTATAGGATTAGAACAACTACAATTACTTAATAATTTTGACCAGTATTTAGATAAGTTTTCAAATCGAAATACCGAAGATTTCCCTAAATTAAACTTTGTGTCTGTAGGAAATAATAAATATTTAAGGGGAGTAGAACATTTTAAAACTCTTTATAATCACATTTTTAAAAAAGAGGTCTTGCATATTATATATAGAACCTTCGAGGGATTGAGAAAAGAACATGAAATCCACCCCTACTATTTGAAACAATACAAAAATAGATGGTTTTTGATTGGTCAAAATCCAAATTTTGAGTCACCCACAATCCTAGCGCTAGATCGTATTACTTCTATTTCTGCATTTAGGGATAAAGATTATATAGAATCAGACATTGATTTTGAAGAATATTTTGATGATGTGATTGGTGTTACAATTCCTGAAAACAGACAAGTTGAAAAAATAGAAATATATGTAGTAGATCGAAAGACTAAAGGTTACATAGAGACTAAACCATTGCATGGTTCTCAAACACAATTGCGAAAGTTCAAAGACGGTTACAAATTTTATATTAAAGTGATACCTAATTATGAATTAGAAAGTTTAATTTTGAGTTTTGGAGAAAAAATAAAAATATTATCTCCTGATAGTTTGCAAAAAAGAGTTAAAAATCGTCTTCAAAAAAGTATAAAACATTATGAATAAAGTAAAAATTTAATTTAAATGATGGAACAAGAAAAGACTCTATTTGAAGCACTTGGTATTTTTATTAAAAAAATGAGAAGTGTGTTTCAGACTCTATGTCTCAGAGAATTTGGTGTTAATTGGGAAACATCGTACTCAGAAACGTTTCGTCACGATAGTAATAGAAATTTATGGAATACTCAAATTAATAATGGTGAAAGACCAGAGAATTTAATAGATTTTGGAAATCTTGAGATGTTTGCTGAGCGTCACAGGGAAAGTCCTTTCTTTAGACAAAAATTTATGAACGATAACATAAATTATAGAATCCCTACTTATTTCAAAGATATTGCTGATGTAAGAAATAGTCTGATGCACTTTCAGCCTATTGATAATAACAAAACTCAAAGGGCTTATATAAATATGGAAAGTATTGCTAATGCACTTAATATGGATGAGCTTGAAGAGTGTCTCAAAAATTTAAGGAAAAACACTATTAAAGAAGAAACTACAACTAACATCCAAAAAGAAGATTTAAATAAGAGAATTGATAATTCTAGTAAAAGACTTAGAATTGAATTAAACCCATCAGATGTAGACGAATTTAAGAGATTACTATTAATAAATAGACGAGCTTTCATCACCACACATTACAATAATCAAGAGCAAATTAGAAAAGAATGGATTGCAAATAACATGACAGAAAATTCAAACATCATTGGGAATTTAAGATCTCGTACCGAATTTAGAGCTGGGAATTGGCAAAAGAATAATATCAGCCATGTGTACGTATCAATTGAGGAGGATTAGGTTTCGGTATTTAATCAAATTCTTTTTTAAAGACCAACTCACCATCTTCCCATATTTAGCCTCTACTGATACAGCATCATATAACCACTCACTTACTGCTTGTCTTATTGTCTCATTATTAAACTTCATATTTTAAAGTTTTATTTTCTTGATATAATCTTTTGCCCATATTGGGTAACCATTTGTTTTTGAGTAAAATCCATGGTTCAATCCCAAAGATAATTTTGAAAAACTAGAAATAGGTAAGGTTGAATAAATAATTATTCAGATCGCAGCCAGAATCACTTTTAATTCGATTAAAATTCCATTAGATTTGTAAGAATAAACATAATGGATATAAAGACAATTGTGTTTATCCATACGTTATGCCCAATTAACATCATTTAACTTACTATTAACTCAGTTGTAAGATTTAAATAATACTATTACAGAATTAATTTAAAAAGGTTATTAATATGAAACGAACACTATTTTTCATCCTTACAGCA